>Ga0209542_10000258_pt1 | contig 131342 bp, 137 predicted proteins | sample RifCSPhighO2_01_FD_184028 | JGI IMG/M metagenome (GOLD analysis project Ga0209542, IMG submission 184028) | Soil microbial communities from Rifle, Colorado - Rifle CSP2_plank highO2_0.1 (SPAdes) (version 2) | ecosystem: Environmental > Terrestrial > Deep subsurface > Rock core/Sediment ... | reverse complement strand
GAAGACTACAGGCTTTAGGGTGTAAGGTTTTTCCATCAAACCCCGCATCGAGGACTCTTGAGGAAGGATTTGAATTTTCTGGGCTTGCCGAAGAGAATGGCTGGAAGAGGGCAGTTGTTATCGGTCAGCCGTTCCAACTCCTACGGATTATGAGGACACATCTGAAAGTAATGAAAAAAAGAAAATATCATATGGATGTGTATGCGGTGGCGCCAAGGTCTGTGGACTACAATAAGGTTACGAGTGGCAATCAAGGGCGATCCAGTATTGTCCGCTGGAGCCAGATGGAAATGGAATTCGATAGGGGGGCTTTGTATGAGGCCCAAGGCAACCTGGCTACCATTCGGGAGCTTATTGAGTACATGCTAATCTGGAGGAGGGGTCTTTATCCTTAAAATATCGGGAGGCAGACATGTTCTGCCTCGCCGATTTTTTTATTGTGTGTTAGTTTTAGATACATATGAGCACTGAGTCAGAAAATATTTTAGATAAAGTCTTAATTACCGGTGGTGATGGTATGGTCGCTTCATATATTGATTTTGGCATCAAAGCCAATAGAGAACTTTTTGATATAACAAATCAGGCGCAGGTTTTAGAAGTGGTAAAAAAAATTCAGCCAAAAGTAATTTTGCATTTAGCAGCAAAAACAGGTCTTTTACAATGTGAGGAAAATCCTGCGGAGACCTATCTGGTCAATTCAGCTGGTACTTACAATATAGCTCTGGCTGCCAAAATGGTTGGAGCAAAAATGATATACGTTTCAACTGATGCAGTTTTTTCAAATTCAAATTCTCCACATAACGTCGACGACAAAGCTTTTCCTGGTAATATATATGGCCACTCCAAATACTTAGGAGAACTTGCGGTCAAAGGATTATCTAATAACAATATCATTGTTAGAATATCATGGGTTTTTGGTGGTGGAAAAGAAAAAGATAAAAGGTTTGTGGGAAAATTTATTTCTCAAATAGATCAACCTGAAGGGAAAATGGTTAACGATCAGTTTAGTTCACCGACGTATGCTCGCGACTTTGCCAATGCTCTAAAGGATTTAGTTTTGGAAGACGAGAAGGGAATTTTTCATATAGTTAATTCTGGTACGGCTTCTCGATATGATATGGCTGTTGTAATTGCAGAGACTTTACATAAAGATGCTAAAATTTTGCCTGTCAGCGCAAGTGCTTTCGGATTAGAGTCGTGGCAGAAATCAAGCGGAGGGCTTGTTTCTAGTGTAAAATTACGACCATGGCGCGAGGCTCTAAAGGAATATTTAGAAACAGAATGGATATGACAGAAGATAAAAAACAATGGAAAGAAGAAACAAAATGTCGAACATGCGGTGAAGAAAAGCTGGTGCACATGCTTGACCTCGGTACGATGCCTCCGGCAAACGCTTTTGTGCCAAAAGAAGATTTGCAAAAAGAAGATCAGACTTTTCCTTTGCGTGTAGCGGTTTGTTCAAACTGTCTTTCGGTCCAGCTACAAGATACGGTTGCACCGGAAGTTCTTTTTTCCAAAGATTACTATTATTTTACTGGGGCAAGCGCTCCATTGGCGAAACATTTTGAAACTTTGGGAGAACATCTTGCAAAAGAATTTCAACTTACAAAAAAGGACTTGGTTGTGGAGATGGGAAGCAATGATGGAGTTTTACTCGGGGCTTTGTCGCCGTACTCCAGAGTTCTCGGTGTTGACCCGGCAACAAATGTTGGTATTGAAGCAAAAAAAAGAGGAGTACCGACGATGCAAGCTTTTTTTGGAGAGAAATCAGCTAAAGCTATTTTGAAAAAAGAAGGTCCAGCTAAACTTATTTTAGCTAACAATGTTTTTGCTCATATCCCAGATATACACGATGTTATACGTGGTATAAAAGAATTACTTCCCGAGGATGGAGAATTTATTGCCGAAGTGCACTGGGTCGGTAATCTAATGGGTGATGGCGGTTTTGATCAGATTTATCACGAACATATTTACTATTTTTCTTTACACGCCTTGAAGCATTTATTTGAAGTTGTCCATGGGATGACAATCAGCAGAGTTGAACTTATCCCAATTCATGGGGAATCACTGCGCATTTTTGTAACGAAAGGTAAAAAAGTTGACCCATCAGTTCTTATGTTAATGAAGAAAGAAAAAGAACTCGGGCTTGATAAAGTTGAAACGTACCTCTCGTTTGCTTCCAAAGTTAAAGAAATAAAAGATACGCTTTTTAAAACTCTGACATTGTTGCGCGAATCAGGAAAACGTATTATTGGATACGGCGCGCCGGGAAAAGGCAACACACTTCTTAATTTTGTTCAGATTGGACCAGAGCTTCTTGAATATATTGTGGACACTACACCTACAAAGCAGGGAACTTTTACACCGGGCATGCGCATACCGGTTGTTCATCCCGACAGATTAAAAACCGATACTCCGGATTACATACTCCTTTTATCCTGGAATTATGCAGATAGCATTTTGGAAAAAGAAAAAGAGTTGCGGAAGCGTGGAGTAAAGTTTATTATCCCTGTTCCAACGGTTAAAATTCTATCGCCGACGTAGAGCGAGCGAAATGAGAAAGTAATCTTTCTCATTTCCGAGCCGAGGAGAGCGAAAAAAGGTTTAAAACCAAGTGGCTTGCCACGGCAATGAACGAACGAAGCGAGTTCATTGCGGGTCCAGGGCTTGCCCTGGGGTTTAATACCTTTTATAACTCCGCAAATTCCTTGTAAGATACCAAGTGGATGTTTTTATCTTTGATAATTTTTCTTATTTCTGGAGACGACAGAGCTTCCAGTTCCTCAAAGCGACCCTTGGCGAAATAGTTTCTGTTTTTTATATCTTCAAAATTTCGGTCTGCCAAATGGCACATTAATTCTGTAGTGCCGGGCCCTAGAGTTTGCAGGATGTATTTAAGGGTTTGTTTGTACGACAAATGTCCTGTAAGCATCACTCCGTAATAATGCTCCGGCGCTTGCAGATTGGAATTCTTAACCTCTTTTAAGTGTCTGCGCCTTAAGCCTTCGATAACCAGAGAGTTAAATAAACTGCGGATTGAAATGCCAGGCAAAAATCGCAAGGCACTGGTTTCCTTTATGTTGCGTATGCATGATACGTTGTATTTATAGGCGCTGTTTATTATCGCCCGAGAAACTTCTTTGGTCAGCTGGCTCCATTGGTGAGTATCTATATGGCTTATCGGGATACTGGCGTTTTGGCACTTTTGTATCTGAAGCTCCACTTCTTCCAGCACCTCTTTGTAATCAATTTTTTTAAAGATTGATTTCAATATGAGCGCGGAAATACCCAGAAATTCTCCCTTTTTGTTTACTATTGTTTTGTAATTTTTGCCAAGAGGCGTTCCTTCGGTGAGATTTATGTGCACTCCCAATTTTTCTAAAAATTTTCCTTCTTTCGCTTTTTTCACGGCATCTTCAAAGCAGTCGGCGTTTGCCATTATGGTTGCGCTACTGATGATATTAGATTCTAAGGCTTTAGCTATACCTCTGTTTACAGAAAGAGAGTACCCGTAGTCGTCTGAATTTATAATCAAATAATGAGGGCTTCTTGTGCGCCATTTATATCCATATCTAATCATCAATTTAATAGTATCTTTGGCGTAAGCCGTGAGGTTGTTTGCGCTCATTCCCGTATGCCCGATGACGTACTTAATTGGAATTTCTTTGTACTTAATATTGAAAAAACGAAATAAAATCAGCGATTCGGTGTCAAATGTGTGCCTATCTCCTGTGCCGGAAAAATCTATTTTATCCAAACCTTTCCTTCGATAGCATCTGTACCCGGGAGTGCAGGTGGAAAGGTTGAAGTTGTAGAGTTTGTTTTGAATAATAGTCAAGACATAGTCAAAAAATATTTTGTATGCCGCCCGCCCGCGCCGCCATTGCTCTCTAAACGGCCGGAGCATTTTGGAGCCCAAAAAGACGTCTATGAAAGGCTGTTTTTTTGCCCCTTCTATAAAGTTATTAATTTCCGCCTCAGAAGTTTCACCGTCTCCGTGCAAGAGTATCAAAAGGTCGTCTTTGTTTTTTGATAAAGATTGGAAAATTTTGAATATGGTTTTTTGAGTTCCGCCGTAGCCCTTGTTTTGCTCGTGCTTGTGGTAGTGAAATGACAAGAAATGGCTGGCATCTATTGTTTTTATGACTTCATCCAAATTATCCTTGCTTCCGTCATTTACCAAAATCAAATGCAAATCAGAGCGTACGGCAAGCAGGCGCTCCAGGACACCCTTGATGCTTTTTGCCACTCCATAACATGGTATGCCTACGTAGATTTCCATATAATTTTTTGAGTTTTGCAGTACTTTTTAAGTTCAACTAACTGGTCTAGAATATCGGGGATTTGCAATTTTTTGCATAGTGGCTTTTCTGTGGCGAGATGGCGCAATACTGGCGCCTCTGTTTGATGCAAGTTTAATTTTATATCTAAATCAAATATATTGACAATCATCTCCACAAGCTCATATTTGGTGACAATTCTTTTTGAAAAAATATGATATAGTCCCGGCTTTGGGAAACCTTTGCCTAAAAAATATAGGACAATTTTGGCAAACTGCAAAGTGGTCATTCCGTTCCATGTGTGGTTTGTGAAGCCATTAATTGACTTGCCTTCTTGTTTCAGTATCCAAGAAATTAAGTGGCGGGAACGGTTTTGTTCAATCCCGATTATTGAAATGCGCAGAACAACTGCGTGTTTCAAGTTTTCGCCGGCTATTTTTGTTTTGGCATATATGCCAAAACCGTCTTTTGGCGAACTTTCCCAGTATCCGCCGATATCGCTTTTGTATGCTCCATCTGTCGTTATGTGTACAAAGGTGCATCCGGTCCTGCCGGAGAGCTCATCTAATGTTTTAGGAAACTCTGTATTAACTTTGTTAAAGATACTCTTTGTTTGATTTTTACTGTCATGGGATGTGACCGCTATGGCATTTATTAGAACATCTCCTTTTTTAATTTTGTATTTCTTCTCAAAACTTTCGGTTGTATCGGAGAGGACGTTGAAGTCTTTTCTAGACAAAGTAACAACTTGCTTGCCATTTAAATTCAAATAGTGAGCAGTTATCCAGCCCAACATTCCGTTTGAGCCAAATATGAAAATCCGTCGCATTGCCTAAGAGTACGCTTTATCCTATGATTTGTAAATATGGATACATCGTTTTATAAAACCTATTTTAAGATAGAAAAAGAGCACTGGCTGATGAAAGTTCGTCGCGGGATTATTCAGGATAATCTGTCCAAATATATTCAAAAAAAGCCAAAAGATGTCAAACTTTTGGATTTTGGTTGTGGTTCGGGTCTTTTTGTGGATGAGCTTGGAAAAGATGGTTTTGATGCTTACGGTCTTGATAACTCCGAAGAAGCCATCAAGTTCGGGCAGTCCAAGGGAATCAAAAATATAGGAGTTATCGGTTCGCAGAAAATTAGTTTCCCGGATAATACTTTTGATGCGGTCCTTTCTTTGGATGTTCTGGAACATCTGGAAAATGAAAGCTGGGCTCTTCGAGAAATAGAGCGAGTGCTCAAATCTGGAGGCATCGCTATCATTACTGTGCCGGCGTATCATTTTTTGTGGGGGGTACAGGATGATGTATCTCACCACTTTCGCCGATACACCAAAGGCTGGCTTTTGCGTGAGATTAAAAAATCAACCTCGCTTGAAATTATTCGGTCAAGCTATTACAACACATTTCTTTTCCCTCCTATTGCCGCTGTCCGTCTGTTAAGCAGGTTATTTAAGTGGAAGGGAAGGGAGTCGGATTATGATTTGAATTCTCCTTTCTTAAACAAAATTCTTTTCTTTATATTTAACACCGAAAGGAAACTTTTAAAGAAAATAAATTATCCGTTCGGTGTTTCTATTTTGGCGGTATTAAAAAAGAAAAAATAAACTGGTATTATTTTTTACGTTTTTAACCACATCATGATTTTATAAAAAAGCAAGGCGTGTAAAAACGTCCGCTTTTTGATATCATTTTTGAATAATGAAAGAAAAAATTACACTTCTTTTTCTGGCTCTCTTATTTGCATTTATTCGCTTGCCAGCTATTAACTTTTCTCTGCATCAGGATGAGTATAAGTGGCCTGCGGTTGTCAATCCAACCTATGTAAGCGAAATAGAAATTCCACATCCGCCACTTGGGGAGTTGATTTATCAGACGGCAGGCAGGGTTGTCGGATTTAACGTGCATTTTCGTTTCGTGCCGTTGTTTTTCGGGACAATGAATCTGCTTCTTTTGTATTACTTGGTGCGTTTTGTATACGGCAGAAGGGAAGCCGTTATCGCTTCTCTCATTTGGATTTTTTCTTATTTTTCCGTTCTGGCTTCTCTTATGGTGGATACTGATGGGGAAATCATGCCATTCTTTTTCCTTCTGGCCCTCATAGCTTATTTCAAAAGTAGGCAAGTTACAGAAAAGGAAAAATATAAGTGGCTTTTACTCCTTGTTGTTTCTTGTGTTATGGGCGTTTTTATAAAATTAAGCTTTCTTTTGGCCATCGCTGCTTTATTGGCTGATTTTCTCTGGTCAAAGAAAGATGGTATAAATAAGAAAGATATCTTACGATATATCGTAAGATTGGGGTTTGCTGTTATCGGACTCGGCGCGCTTTTCGTTTTATCTTCAAAAGTATTTCCTTTTTTCAATTTGAGCCAGTCGTTTGCGTATTGGGAGCATTTTGGGAGATTTAATCGAAATTGGTTTCAAACAGCCATTCAGTGCGTCAAAGTATTACTATACGCGTCGCCAATCCTTGTGCTAATTCCTTTGTTTGGTGTGCGACTTGTTTTTCAAAAATCAAAAGTTTTTGCTTTCTTTTTGATTTTTGCTTTTCTGTTTTATATTGTTCTTTTTGATTTTTCCATAGGAGCTTTGGACAGGTACTTGCAGCTTGTGATATTGCCCCTTACAATCATGAGTTCTATAATCGTGTCTCACGTGTTTGAGGTCAAAAGTAGGTATTCAAAAAAGTTTTTGATTTTTGGCATTGCAGTTGCGGTCGGACTGGTTATTCTTCAATTTCTTCCTCATTATGTCCCCTCGCTTCATCCTAAAGCTGAGTGGATTTCACGGATAGTCGGTTTGAGGTGGAATTTCCTCTACCCGTTTTCCGGTGGCTCCGGTCCTCTTGGCTTTTACGTATCGTTTTTGTTCATGGCCATTGTCTGGATTATCTCTTTCGGTTCTCTTGCCGTTTCCGCTTGGAAGCCTAGCTTCAAAGCGGCCATGATAGCTTTTCTTATTCCTTTGGGTATTGTTTACAACCTTGTTTTTACTGAAGAATACCTTTTTGGCCGGGTTAACGGCCATGCTCCGGCACTTGCAGTGGAAGCTGCGAAGTTTATACAAAACATGCCGGAAATTCAGAAAGTGACGGTTTATAACGACAATGGCGGCTATGAGGTAATGCAAACCGGAAAGTACAGGAAGCGCTTGTATGTTGACCCGAAATTTGACTTGAGCGAGAAGGTGGCCAACTTAAACAAATACAAAGAGCATTATTTTGTGCTGGATGTGCCGAAGATTGACCCAAAGAGCGTCTATCAAAAATATTTCGACTCTTGCAGAATAATTTATAAAAAGACTGATAAAAAAATGTCGGCAATAATATATGACTGCCGTAATGTTCCTGACATTACACTCTAATCATGCTCAAAATAAGGCAAGAAATACAAAGTTTTTCAAAATGGTTTAAGGTTATTTTTTTCGCGGCTTTTACCGTATACATACTTTTGTGGGTTTTTAGTGTTCATCTTTCCTCTGTCCAAAAATCCCGCGGTCTTTTGCCACTTTTGCCGGGCGCGCCAAAAGACAGCGAGGAGTATATTCTCTTGTCCGAATCTTTGATAAGCGGAAACGGCCTTTCCATGAACGGCAAGATAGAAACATTGCGAGGTATCGTTTACCCCCTATTTGTGGCTTCCATTAAAACGGCCGGAAGGTCGTATTTCGCCGTCACATTTGTCCAGATTCTATTCGTTTTTGGTTCGGCTCTTATGGTTCGGCGAATTGGAATGATTTTTTCTTCAAAGTCGGCAGGGGAATTGGCTGCCGCGCTCCTATTGCTTAACCCGGTAAGCGTGGCGCTCGCCCTTCTTATATTGACCGATACTCTGTTTTTATTTTTGTTTACGTTTGGGTTTTACAAAGCCTTGCTTTTACAAAAAGAAAAATGGGGAATAAATATATTGGTGGTATCTTTTCTTTTTGCCATTGCCATATATGTCCGAGGAATGGGCATTTTTGCTCTGCCTATTTTTATTGCTCCCATTCTCGCCTGTCGCCTGCCGTTCAAGTTTCAAATCAAATCAGCGGCAGTGATGTTATGCATTATCATTATTTCCGTTTTGCCTTGGGTCTTTAGAAATTATATCCGCACCGGTGTTCCGGCATGGAATTCTTTTGAATCGGTCAATCTTTCTTGGATAGTGCCGAAATTTCTCTCAAGTAAAAATGGAACTCCGGAGGCCGTTGAAATAAAAAAATTTCAGGAATCTACCGGCGTGCCGCAATCGGCCTGGCAGGATTTATCCTGGCATGACATTCGTTATTCAAAGCAGATAAATGCCGTTGGAGAAAAAATAATTCTGCAAAGGCCGTTTTCATATTTGAAATTTCACCTTATCACCTCTCTGCCGTTTCTTTTCCCGTCAACAATTCTTTTTGCCCGTGATGTCTATAACTCTGTTCTACACGAGGAGAGACCGTTTGAATACGGAGGAATTAACGCCTTGGCTTCGGGTGATTTCAAAGTTTTCTATAATGCCATTTTGAAAGTATGGTGGAAATTTGCCGAAAGGATATTGTGGCTTATAGGTCTTCTTATCGCTTTATATGAGGCATGGGGAAATAGGCGCAATCATCTAACATGGGCTTTTGTTTTTACAATAGGATACCTGATGCTTCTCTCCGGTCCTGCAGCGGGACCACGATTATCTTTTCAGGCGTGGCCGTACATGTTTATACTGTTTGCATCAGGACTAACGCGCTTATATCAGAAGTTCATTTCAAAAAATATCTAGGTTTTACATTCAGGTCGGTTAAAACATTTCCGCTTAACGGTTCTTTTTTGGACAAAAGCCTCAGCATCTGGTCTGGAGCTGCCATTTTAAAAATATCAGAAAAAATATAAAAAATAAATTTAGCCAAAAAGGTCGGCATTGGGATAAGCAATTTCTTAGTTTTGTTATGTTTCAATAATCTGTAAAAAATCTCTTTAGTTGAAAGGTTTTCTGGCCCGGTGACTGTATAAGTTTTAAAATAAGCTTTTGGGTTCTCTACGGCAGATACAATGCTGTTTGTGACATCATCTCGGTGGATTGGTGAGAGTCTAAAGCTCTCATCCGAGAGATAGGGCAAGATAAAGCTTTTTTTTGCAAGTTTCACCAGACTTGCCAGTCCTTCCTTTCCTTGAAAATCATTACTATAAGTCGGACCGACACGCAAAATAGTATACACAAGCCCGCTTTTCTTTAAAAGTTCTTCAGCTTCTTTTTTAGATTCCCCGTAAGCTCCGCAGTTCTTGCCAACTGCGCTGGTCGAAATAAATATGAACTGCTTTACAGTATGTTTTTCCGCTATGTTTATCAGATTTTGTGTTCCCGCAACATTTACTTTTCTATACAATTCTCCGTTTTTAGCATGTGTCACCCCGGCAAGATGAATTATTATATCAATGCCGGATAAGCAATCTTCCCATTCTGAAATACTCTCCAAGCTTCCTTTTATTATTTTAACACCTTCTTTTGTTTCCAGCTTTTTACTGTGTTCTAGGGCGACTATTTCGTAGCGCTCTTTAAGAATATCGAGCAAGCCTTTTCCAAGGAAACTTGTTGCTCCTGTTATAAAAATTCTCTTTTTCATGCTTGGAATTCTTTTAGGCGATAGGTGATGATATTTTTGATAAATTCAAGGTTTGCCTTAAATGAAATAAAAGATCTTCGCTTTGGATTTTCATGAAACTCCACTTCCATCTCTCCAATGCGAAAGTTAAGGCGCCTTGCCTGTATCATTATTTCAGCGTCAATAAACCAGTCGTTTGATTCCAATTTCATTTTGCTGTAGGCGTAGCGGGTAAAAATTTTCGGCTTGCCGTTGATGTCGTTTGAAACAATACCGGGGAACAAGAGGTGCATAACAGCGTTAAATACCATTGAAATAAATTTACGATACGGACCATCTCCTCTTGAAATCCTGCGTCCCTTGCAAAGGTCTAACCTTTCTTTGACGAGCTTGTTGTAAAGCCTGGGTATGTCTTCCGGGGGCATTTGTCCATCACCATCTATTACTAAGATAGTTTTGCCAACTGCCGCTTCAAATCCGGAACGCATATCCCATCCCATAGCTTCCTCCGGTTTCAATTTTTCTTTAATTACAGTTCTCACTCTGCTGTCGGAATTTGAGATTTCTTTTATTATTTCCGGCGTATCGTCATTCGTCTCTGGACGGTAATTGCCGACCAATACTATTTCATAGTCAAGGTTATTTCGGCGGAGTACTTCTGATACTTTGTTATAAAAAATCTTGGCAAAATCTCCTGACCTATAACAAAGAATTACCACTGAAATTTCAGGGGTGAGAACTTTTTCCATTTGAGTATTTTAACATAAATAAATCGCTTTTTCCAACGTTACATTTTAGTTTTATCATGGTAGTATGCCAGTATGAAAGCGTTGTTTTGTATCAATAATCTCGGAGTTGGGGGGGCGGAACGGCTTGTAGTTGACGATATAAATGAAATGCTCGGAAGAGGCTACTCTGTCCGCCTTTTGACCTTCAAAAAAGAATCAGACAAAACACTCTCCGGGGAGTGCAAAATTGAAAAAGCAGATTGGCGCGTCATACCTTTTAGCAGCCTACTTAACGTTGTAGATTGGATAAAGATTTATAGTTATGTAAAGAAAGAAAAACCGGATATTGTACTCAGTCATTTGTGGTTTTCAAACGTTATCACGAGAGTTACTTGCAAAATAGCAGGCATTAAAAATGTAATTTCTTTTGAGCATAATGTATACGATACTGTAAAAACTAAAAAAATGTATTGGTTGGATAGATTTTTGCAAAAGTGGTGCAAGAAAATCATAGCCGTCTCTTCCGCGGTCAAAGCGTCACTTATAGAACATGGAATACGGGAAAGCAGAATTACAGTCGTTAATAATGGAATTGATATTTTAAAATACAATAAATCCCCAGACCTTGCTCTAAAAGAGAAGATTGGAATATCACGCGATGATTTTGTTTTTTTAACAGTTGGCAGATTAATTCCGCAAAAAGGAATTGATATTCTGCTTCAAGCCTTCGCAAAACTTCAGGGTTCTTCCGTTTTGCTTGTTGTCGGCCAGGGTACGGAAGAAAATAACCTGAAAGAGTTGGCGCAAGAACTTGGCGTATCGGAGAGAGTTCGCTTTCTTGGTGTAAGGAATGACGTGCCGGATGTTTTAGCGATATCTGATGTTTTCGTCTTAGCTTCCAGATATGAAGGGTTGGGAATTGTTGTTCTTGAAGCCATGGCGTCCAGGAAACCAATCATTATCTCTGACTTTGAAGCTGGGAAAGACATGATTGTTTCCGGCCAAAATGGACTTGTGGTGCAAAAAGAAAGTGTGGAGGAACTTTTCGAGGTCATGAATAAAATAATGTCAAATTCTGTCTTGAGAGAAAACTTAGCTCAAAAAGCGTACGAAAAAGTCCAAGAGTTTTCTATAAAAGAGCATGTAAGTAAAATACTTAGTTTGTGATAAAGTATTGTCTGGCGAGTTATATGATTTTTTCCATAGAAAAAACTGCACGTGAATATGTAAACAAGCGTTTTCCTCGCGCATCCGTAAGAGAAAGAGAGAAAATTATCGCTGATTGGGTAAGTAAAGTTGAAGATTCTAAAGCTCTGACCAAAGATTTTGAAGATCGTGTCGGAAAAGTGGCCGGCAAAAAAATTCTTGATGCCGGTTCTGGTCCAGGCGGTGTTTCCATCGCTTTTGCTCTGGCAGGAGCCGAAGTTTCCGGTGTTGATATTGAAAAAGAGTTATATGAAATTTCCAAAGCGCATGCAGAGGCGTATGGCGCCAAAGCCAAATTCTTCTTATATGACGGGACTCGCTTGCCTTTCCCCGATAACGAGTTTGATTATGTTGTGTCTGTAAGCGTGCTTGAACATACGGATGACCCAAAACTTTATCTAAGCGAACTCTTGCGTGTTACAAAGCCTGGAGGCAAATGCTACCTTGCTTTTCCCAACAAGCTTTGGCCGAAAGAAACCCATACCGGAATATGGTTTTTAACATACTTACCTGTCTTTCTTCGTCAGTTTGCAGTCAGCTTTTTAGGAAGAAATCCTTTGGAAGAAAATAATCTTAACTTTTATACGTATTTTGATTTGAAACGAATGTTGAAAAACATTGACTCTGACGGTTTTTCTTGGCATCTTGTTTCAGAAGATGGTAAAACTAAAAAAGGTATTAAAAAAGTCACTAAAGACGTTCTTGGTTTTTTTGGGTTATCGTATAAAGCTTTTTTATCTCACATTTTGGTGATTTTAGAAAAAAAATGATAGAATATCACCTCTATATATAATGAAAAAAAGAGCATTTATAACCGGTATCACCGGACAAGACGGTTCCTATCTTGCTGAGTTGCTTGTGAAAAAAGGCTACAAAGTTTTTGGTCTTGTTCGTCAAATGAAACATGACAGTTTAAAATACATAAATAAATTATACAAAAACAAAGACATCGTATTAATCAAAGGTGATCTTCATAATTTAGGTTCTATAAAAAAAGCGCTTAAAATAGCTAAACCGGACGAAATTTATAATCTGGCCGCTCAATCTGACGTAAGCATCTCTTTTATTCAGCCAGAGGAAACATTTGAAGTAAATTATCATGGTTTTGGCCGTTTAGTTAATGAAGCAATAAAAATTAATCCAAAGATAAAAATCTATCAAGCGTCGACTAGCGAAATGTTTGGCAAGATTAAACCGCCTCAAAATGAAAATTCTCCGTTTCACCCGTTTAGTCCATATGGTCAGTCAAAGCTTAAAGCACACGAAGATTATGTAGTTGGTTACAGAGAAAAACGCAGTATTTTTATTTGTTCCGGGATTTTGTTTAACCACGAATCTCCCAGACGCGGTAAAAATTACGTAACTAGAAAAATTACCACTTCTTTAGTAAAAATAAAATTAGGTTTGCAGGATTATTTTGAGTTAGGTAATCTAGATAGTAAACGAGATTGGGGTTTTGCGAGTGACTATGTTGAAGTTATGTGGGAGATGCTTCGGCAAAAAAATCCGCAAGACTTTGTGATAGCAACCGGCCAAAGCCATACGGTACGAGATTTTGTGAATGAAGCGGTAAAAGTTTTAGGAATGAAGATTACTTGGCATGGAAAAGGTCTGAAAGAGGTTGTAAAAGATGAGAATGGAAAAGTGATTCTGCAAATTAATAAAAAGTATTATCGTCCGGCAGATACTAACTATTTAATTGGAGATAGTAAAAAAGCCAAAAGAATTCTCGGTTGGAGATTGAAACATAGTTTTAGAGATTTAGTCAAAATTATGACAGAATCAGACCTTAAAGAAATAAAAGAAAGCATATCTAAATAATCAATTTTTTATGAATATGAAAACTAAATCGAAAGTTGCTTTGATGAGTTACGCTATGGACAATCGCATAGCTAAAGGAATGGCTTTGTATACAAGGAAACTTATTGAAGGATTACTTAATGATAGCAAGTTTGACTTTTCTCTTATTCATTACGATAAAGTGAAAGACTCATTGTATGAAAAAGGACGTGAAATTATGATGCCGAAAATCAAGCTACCATTTGGTTCACGATTTGTTTCTCAACTTTTGTTTTTTTGGAAGTATAGAAAAGAACCATTTGATGTTATTCATTGGTTTCAACCCAGACTCTATCCGTGTTTTTGGTTTGCTCCTGCTAAAAAAATTGTGGTAACTGTTCATGGCGCCGGTGATATAACGGCACCAACATATTTTGTTTTTTCGCGTTCAGTTTTTAACTTTACTCTGAAGCATTTTCATAGATGGGTTGATATTATTATTGTTGATTCCGAATTTGCTAAAGAAGAAGTTATGGAACACTACGGATTTCCGGAACATAAAGTTAAAATTATTTATTTAGGCGGAGGAGAGATTTATAAGCCGATTGAAAAAAATGAGGCCCAAAAAATAGTGTTACAAAAATATGGAATTAATCATCCATACATTCTAGATATTTCCAGACTTCAGCCACACAAGAATGTGGTTACCTTAATTCGTTCATATATTATTATGAGAGAAAAGTATCCAAAGCATACGGAAAAATTAGTAATTGTTGGGGGAGCCGCGTATAAAAATAGAGATGAATATGTTGTTGCAGAAAAGTCCCAATTTTTCAAAGATATAATTTTTGTTGACTTTGTTGAAACTGAAGATTTAAACCATATATATTCAGCATCAGAGGTATTTGTTTTTCCTTCCTTAAACGAAGGGTTCGGTCTTCCAATTGTGGAAGCTATGGCTTCAGGAGTGCCGGTTATTACTTCAAATATAACTTCTATGCCGGAAATCGGAGGAGATGCTGTTATTACCATTGACCCTTTTAATAAAGAAGAACTGGCTGAAGCTATGCACAATGTTCTTACAGATGAAAGTTTGAGAAAAAAAATGATTGAAGCGGGACTTTCTAGGGCTAAAGGTTTTACATGGCAGAAAACGGTGGAACAAACGGAAAATTTATATAATGAACTGCTAAAGTAACATGACCATGCAGAAATTATTTTTAGAACAGGTCGGTAATATAACTGAAGTAACGGAGAAAAAAGAAGCTTTTAGAAAACTGTCTTTCAGGAAAGATTGGCCGGATTTTCGTATTGAAAATAAAAAAATTTATTTTACCAAACGGGCTGGAGCCGGGTTTAATGAAAAAAGCAATGACGCTTTTGTAAATAAGGTAAAACTTTTTTTGAAGAAAAAGCCTTGGATTTTCTCACTGGTTTATCGTTTAATGAATCCTTCGTGGAGCAGACAAAGTGCAGAAAAAATTATAAAGAAACTTGGAAAGGGCAGTATTATTTTAAATCTCGGTTCCGGAGTAACTTCTATCCGTCCGGATGTAATAAATATAGATTTTTACCCGTTTCATAACGTTGATTTTGTGGCTGATATTGTGAATCTTCCGTTTGAGTCCAACATAGCTGATGCGGTTATTTCCGAATGTGTGCTTGAGCATGTGCCTGACCCGTACACGGTGGTTTCCGAGATGCACCGTGTACTAAAACCTGGAGGAATAGCGTATATTGTCGTGCCGTTTGTATTTTCTTTCCATTCTTCTCCTCATGATTTTTATCGATGGACAAAGCCCGGGTTAGAAAAACTGTTTAAAGGTTTTAAAAAAGTTGATTCGGGAATACATTTTGGACCAGGGAACGCTGTTCAGTGGGTTTTGTCAGAACATCTTGCCACGCTGTTTTCGTTTGGTTGGAGTAAATTACATCAGATTTTGTTCATGATACTTTTGGCAGTCTTTACTCCTCTTGGTTACTTGGATTTTATCTTAAATAGGTTTAAAACAAGTGAAAATATTGCCAGCCATTTGTATTTTGTAGGGAGAAAGGGGTGAAGAAAAAACCTAGAAATATCATAAATATCATAAATATCATTTTCTTAAAAACAGGATTTACAGGTTTTTAGCCTGTTTGAAAAACTTGAATAAATAATACGTTCTGCTACTATGGCTTTATGAAAAATTACCTTGCCAAAATAAAGGAAAAACTGCCTATCAAAATTTATCTATTACTAATTTTTATACTGCTAGCTTTTGGTTTTGGACTTCTTGCTTCGCTTAAACAAGTCGGGGAGCGTTCATGGGTGCCAGCAGCTATTGATAAAGCCAAAATAGTTCTTGGTATGACTAAATTGAAAGAGTTCAAGGGGGGACTTTCAATCTCTACATCCCGCTATGAATTTGAAACAATAGCCAAAGCTTCAAAAACTGGCCAGTACCAGATTACTACAACAGACGGAGGAAATATTATCGCCATTGAACGCAATACCGGGTTACTGCTCTCGCTTACTCCGGACAAGGGAGGATATAAAGAAACCGTCCTGTCGCCCTCTGTCTTTCCAAAAGACGTAGAACAAAAAACTGCGCCGGACAACTATCCTCCGTTAGTTATGGATTTGCATTTTGGGTTAAACAGACTGCTTTATTCCCTTGTTATCAAAGATAAAGACAAGGCCTGCCAGTTTTTGGGGCTTTTTGAAGTAACCCTCGGCAACCCGGTAGACAAAGGCTTTGGTGCTCCGGTTCTGCGTTTTCGCACGCCATGCGTTTCCGATAACTATAACACAGTAATGTGGGCGGGGAGAATTGCCAATAACGAAAACACCATATTTCTCTCTGTCGGAGAAGAACGCTATGACCGCAGTGGGTATCCGAAAACCGCGATTTTTGGCGCGGAGGACCTTGTCAGAGCCAGAACTGTTTTTGGCAAAATTTTGGCATTTAATCCCTCATCCTACTCTTATACCGTATATTCAATGGGTCATCGCAACGCTCAAGGACTCTTTTGGGATAACGAAAAATGGCAACTTTTGGAATCAGAGCATGGTCCGAATGGCGGAGATGAATTAAACGTTATTGTTCAAGGGGGCGATTATGGCTGGCCGGCAGTAATGCTTGGCAAACCTTACCCAACCCTTTATCCATCTGGGCTTCCGGAATTAAATGATTCTAAAAATCCTTCCACGGGCGTAGACCTTAAGCCGGAGCGCAAAGGGCTTTTATCTGGTACCCACGACGGTTACATACCTCCGCTTATGTCGTGGTCGCCCGGGGTCGGCGTAGGGCAAATTCTTAAGGTGTCATCCAAATCTCCGCTTAAGGACTGGAGAGGAGATATTTTGGCAGCTACAATGGGTGAAACAAATCTCCACCGCTTAAAACTCTATAAAGGAGCGGTTATGATGGATGAAAATGTTGATGTTGGAGTGCGTATCAGAGACATCCTACTACTTTCCAATGGCGATATGGCCGTGTCACTTGATGAGGGCACACTATTTATTCTCCAGGTTCCCAAGATTTAATCTCGCTTGATTTACGGTTAAAGTTGTTATAATGTAAGCCCTATGGCAAAACTATTAATTACGGGCGGAACAGGGTCGTTTGGAAGCGCAACTGTCAAGCGTTTCCTTGACGACAAGCGCTTTTCAGAAATCATCATATTCAGTCGGGACGAAGACAAGCAATACAGCATGCACCACAGGTTTAATAACAAGAAACTCACTTTCTTTGTGGGTGATGTTCGGGATAGGGATTCAATACTTCGCGCCAGCCGGGGAGTTGATTTTATTTTTCACGCAGCCGCATTGAAACATGTTCCGACCGGAGAAGTTTTTCCGATAGAATTTGTCAGAACGAATATCATAGGCACAGACAATGTTCTTTTTGCCGCTGAGGAAAACAAAGTCAAAAAAGTAGTCTTTCTCTCAACCGACAAATCCGTCTATCCTATAAACGCCATGGGAATGACAAAGGCTATTGCCGAAAAACTGATATCCGCCAAAGCCAATGAATCAAAAATAAAAAAATTGGGCACCACATTTTGCGCTGTTCGCTACGGCAATGTCATGGCTTCCCGCGGCTCAGTCATTCCTATTTTTGTTGAGGCGGCGAAATCAAACAAGCCTATTGTGGTAACTGACCCGAAAATGACCAGATTTCTCCTTTCTATTGAAGATGCCGTGGACCTTGTTCTTTTGGCTATTGACAAGGGAGGGCAGGGGGATGTTTTTATCAAAAAAGCGCCATCTTCAACCGTCGGGGATTTGGCCCAGGCAATAAAAAATATATTCAAATCAAAAAGCAAAATAGAAGTTGCCGGAGTTAGGGCGGGAGAAAAAGTCCATGAAAGTCTGGCGCATCAGTTTGAGCTTTCCCGCGCGGAAGACCTTGGCGGTTTTTATCGCATTCGTGACGGGCTCTCCTATGTGCAAAAAGAATTTGCCGGCAAGTCTGTTGCCAAAGAAATTAAATCAGATTATACCTCTTTAAATACAGACATTTTGACTGTCCCGGAAATAGAGAAACTCTTAAAATCTATCGACTACATAAAAAACGAACTGAAAAAAGCCAAGAAATAGTATAATATAGGGCTAATGCGGATAAAATATATAACAAACGTTAGATTGCCCACTTCCCGGGCTCAAGGTTACGCCATCATGAAAATGTGTTCGGAGTTTGCAAAAGCCGGCGCAGAAACGGAACTTTTTGTGCCTGCAAGAGGCAATACTCGTAACAAAAAAGACCCGTTTGAGTATTATGGAATAGAAAAAAATTTTGAGATAAAAAAAATTTCCAGCTTTGACTTTCTGGGGATGACTCAAAGATTCGGGAAAATTTTTTATTGGCTGGACATTCTGTCTTTTTTGGCAATCACTAAATTTAAAGTGAAGCTTGAAGCGGGAGATGCGCTTTATACGCGTGATTTTATGGCTATTTTATTTTTCTCAAAACAAAAGCGCGCCATTCTTGAGATTCACGACATTCCAAAATCGAAACTCTTTTTTGCGCAAGCTTTGAAAAAAGCCAAACTTTTTGTTGTTTTAAACAGTTATTTAAAAGAAGAGCTTGTTTCTCTGGGAGTGTCGCCTGATAAGATAATTATATCTCCAAGCGGAGTGGAACCTCAGGATTTTGAAGTCAGCCAAAGCCAAGCTGACGTGCGTAGAGAAGTCGGATTGCCACAAGACAAGAAAATAATTTTATATACGGGACAATTTTATCCGTGGAAAGGAGGAACCAACTTGGCAGAAACAGCCAAGTTGGTTCCGGAGGAGAATTTTGTTTTTGTCGGCGGAGCGGAGCCGGAATATTCCAGATTTAAAAAAAAATATCAAAATATTTCCAATATAATAATCAATCCGTTCCAAACGCGAGCTAAAGTCGCGCTATACATGAAAGCCTCCGATATTCTCGTTATTCCCAATTCCGGCAAGGAGAAAATATCATCCCACTACACTTCACCGTTGAAGCTTTTTGAGTATATGGCAGCTCAAAAACCGATTATAGTGTCAGATCTTCCTTCCATTCGAGATATTGTAAACGAAGAAGACGCGGTGTTTGCAAAGCCTGACAGCCCGCAGTCGTTTGCAGAAGCTATAGAGAAAATTTTAGGAGACGTTGGTCTTGCCCGGAAAATTTCTTTGAATGTTTATGAAAAAGTGAAACGATACTCCTGGCAAGAAAGAGCAAAAAAGATTATGGAAAAAATAAAAGAAATAGCATGAACAGGCCATGGGATTTATTTTTTAGAGAGAAAGTCACTAAAATCTTTCAAGAAAAGAAGGTTGTTGTCGATATAGGCGGAGGTTTGAGAGTTTCTCGCGAGAAAGGTAACAGATATGATAAAAACAGGGAATGGATTAGAGAACTTTTAGAAAAAGTTGATTATAAAGTGATGGACCCTGTGGATACATATAAGCCGGATATTGTCGGCGATATTCACAACATGCCTTTTTCGGACAATTCATTGGAAGCTGTTCTTTGCATAGCTGTTTTGGAGCATATAGAAAATCCCATCAAGGCATGTCAGGAGATTTATAGGGTACTTAGCCCGGGCGGTTACTGTTTTGCATATGTGCCATTCTTGTACTACTATCATGCGGAGCGAGGGTATTATGGTGATTACTGGAGATTTAGCAAGGATACAATACAACATATTTTCAAGCCATTTAAGACGATTGAAGTGGAGCCTGTCCGAGGGGCGATAGAAACGCTTCTGCGCCTGACTCCTTTTGGAAGAATCTCTATCTTATCTGCCATTGCTTACTACCTTGACCGTATTACAGGCAAATATAAAAGCAACCAAGTAAGCGGATACTATGTCTTTTTGGTAAAATAAAGACAATGACCCCAGTAGTAGAGCGCAGCTCACTACAGGGTACATCCCGTAGTGTAAATGGTATTGATTAAAATCAAAAAGTAAGTAATATGAACAAGTTAACATTAACAACATATAGTCTTGAAATGATATTTTGCTCGTAGAGCGATACCATTTTCTACTACTGGGATGATTAAGCTCATAAAATCCACTTTTTATAATGAAAAACTGACAAAGGATAAACTTTGCAAGTTTATACAAAAAACAGAGCAATTATCTGTGGGTAAATACTGTTCAAACTTTGAGAAAGATTTTTCCAAGTGGCAAGGAAGAAAGTATGGAGTAATGTTTAACAGTGGAAGTTCAGCAAATCTCGCTCTCATTCAAGTTTTGATAAATTTAGGGAAGATAAAAAGCGGAGATACTGTAGGATTTTCCGCCATAACTTGGGCAACAAATGTTATGCCGCTAATAAACCTCCATTTAAGGCCAGTGCCTATTGATATAGAGCTTGAAACATTAAATATCTCTTCCAAAAGTTTAGAACAAGCTCACAAAAAACATTCTTTTAAATTGCTATTCATCACCAATCTACTAGGATTTTGTCATGATTTGGAGGAAATAAAAAAATTTTGCAGAAAAAATGATATAATTCTTATTGAGGATAATTGTGAATCTCTGGGCTCGGAACATAAAGGAGAGAAACTGGGTAATTTTGGTCTTGCTTCCACATTTTCTTTTTATGTCGGACATCATCTTTCTACTATAGAAGGCGGAATGGTTTGTACAAATGACAAGGAAATAGACACAATGCTCCGGATAGTTCGTTCCCACGGCTGGGACAGACATTTAATTTCGTCTGAACAGAGTAAACTTAGAAAAAAATATAAAGTGGATGAATTTTACGGCAAATACACTTTTTACGATATAGGATATAACTTCAGACCAACCGAAATACAGGGATTTCTCGGCACCGACCAATTGAAATATTTGAACACAATGGTAAATAAACGAGAGAAAAATTACAAACAACTCCAAAAAATCTATTCAAATTCCGATTTCATAAAAATGACAACGATTGGAATGTCCAAAGTTTCAAATTTTGCCTTTCCTCTTATTTGCAAAACAAAGAATTTGAGAGACAAATATATGGAATTGGCAAAAAAAGCAGAAATAGAAATACGACCTGTTATTTCCGGCAATATAAATAATCAGCCATTTTTTAAAAAGTATGTCAGCGGGAAGTTTTATCTGCCAAACGCCGATAGAATTCACAACAATGGATTCTATTTTGGAAATAATCCCGATATGACAAAAGAAGAAATAAAATTTTTAATAAAAACTTTTTCCTAAAATAAAAAGGCGACCCTTTCAGGTCGCCATAACAGGCAGTTTAGTTAATTGGACACGTACTCATATCGCTCGGGTCGAATGGCTTGGACGAGAATGCCACAAAGCGTGTGTTTGGAAGAAGATCAAACCGATGTGTGTGATATGGTGGAATTTGAATCACAGATCCCGAGTTGATCTCGAACAGTTTGACTTCTCCAATGATCCTCCCATCCTTATCGACTTGAGCCGTTCGGATAGTCCCACCTCCTTCTAGGAAATAGAAAATCTCGAACTTTTCTCTGTGGAAGTGCTGGCCGAGTGGTTTTGAGGCATCTCTGATTACAAAATCCTGGAAAGCCGCATCACTGAATTCAAATTCGTGGATATCACGCCTTACATCGCTCGAAGCGAGACTAAGCGTGCCACACACCACTTTCTCTGCAGTTGTTGAAACAATCTCTTTCAAAGTAACCTCCTTCTCATACAACCTTCAGTCAATGATTCTATTTCTATCAATTTAATAGCAAACTATTAAACAAATGTCAAGCATTACATATAATAGTCAATTTGTTACACTAGACAAATGAATACTAAACTAAGTGATGAAGAATTTACGGAAGTCTACAATAAAGTGCCGCGACTGTGCGTTGACTTGGTTATAAAAAATGAAGAGGGTATTTTGCTTGCTTTGCGAGCAAACGAACCATATAAAGATATGTGGAATTTGCCCGGTGGGACTGTATATAAAGGAGAAATAATTGACGAGGCATGTGTTCGAATTGCCAAAAAGGAAATTGGTTTAGATATACAATTAGGAAAATGTTTAGGGTATACAGAATATCTTAAGGAACCGAGATTTGGAATTGAAGTTCATACTGTCAGCATTGTTTTGGAAGCTATTGCTGTGGGAGGAGAATTGCATCACGATGAAAATACTAAAGAATTGAGATTTTTTAAAGAATTACCTTTAACCCTGGTTTCAGCTCAAGCAGAATTTTTAAAAAAATTAAACTAAATTTTTTTGTATAAAAATAAACGGTGGCCGTTTTACGGGCCACCATTTGGTGAAAGGTTATGGTATCAACTTTGATTTTGACACCGAATCGATAATGCGAAATGCATCCGAGATGGTTACCATTTGCCACTCCCGTTTCTTCAACATCTCTTCGTTCATCGTCCCTTCCTCCTCGGCGCGCTGTTCCGTCGGGTAGACCATGTCGATTTCCACTTTAACAGTCTTTTCGCCAAGAAGGTGAGCAATTAGGGAAGCATACTGTTGGATGTATGTGTCCGCAATTTTGGTTGTGTTCCCCAGACAGATTCTTTTTGGCGAGCAAAGTACGAAATATCTCGCCACTGAAATGTGAAAAGCCACCAAGCCGAGCATTGGGTCGAAACCATCAATCTTGGCGACGTCATTGTAGACTTGATTCGCTTTTTCTTCAGTTGTTCTTTGGTAAGTGGGCCAAGTTGCCCAGGCTTTCTCGGAGCGTCTGGGTACGACAACACTACTATCCTCCAGAAGTGGCTCGATAATTTTTTCAACCCATCGAACCACATCCACCTTCTCCGGTTCCGTCCAAAGAATGAACGAAATATCTTTTTCTACCGCCACTTCCATGGCATGGAAGAAAACCTCTCTCCGACCCGGCCCCATGCCTTTGTGAAGCTGGGGGTAAACCTGAGCTCCAAGCTCGTAGAGTTTTTTGGCGACCTCTCTTGTGGGCGAGCCATCAACGATGACGACTTTGTGCCCTGCCGATACAGCCGCGCTTACCAGCTGACAAGCCAGCTTAAATCGAAGTTCTTCCACACTCTTGTAGAACGTAGTCATTGCAATCACTACTTGTATCAATTGAACCTCCCTTGTTTTCGGCCTTCTGAGCCGAAATTCCTGTAATAGAGTAACAAATTATACATAAAGTGTCAAGTGTTACAAATAATGTCTAATTTGTTAGACTAAATGCTCTTTAAAATTTTTATGCTAACCAAAAAGAGAAAAAATATCCTTATCACCGGAGCGAACGGTTTTGTCGGCAAGGCATTGGTTCGGGAACTCTTAAAAACCGGTGACAGTTTGTTTTTAGTGTCACGAGATGAAAAATTAAAGTATCCGGAAGCTACAGGTTTTTATGGTGATTTAACTGACAAAAAGTTTTGCCGGAAAATCGTGAAAGATATTGATATTGTTTATTATCTTGCCGGATTTCGAAAAAATATTGCAGTTCATACTGGCAGTCCCTTTGAGGCTCTTTCTCAAAATGTTCTTCCGTTTATAACTTTTTTAGAGGCAGCTAAAATCAGTAAAATAAAAACGATTGTATATAGTAGTTCTACGCATGTAGAATATACCATGTCAGAGAAAGAAAAAATTGATGGGTATGTATGGGGCAAGTACATTAACGAGTTGATATTAAAATCTTTCAATAAAGAAACAAATATAGAGGTCAAGACTGTCCGTTACGCGGCAATTTATGGGCCGGGTAATGATTTTAATCCAAAAAGTTCCAATATAATACCATCTCTTATTGTTAAGGTTGCAGAAGCTAAAGATGAAATCACCATATGGGGTAATGGCAAACGTTTACTTCAGTTTGTTTATATTGATGATGTGGCGCGTACTCTGGTTACGGTTTCTCACAGTGAAGGCAATTTTTTTGTCATTGGTAACTCACAAAACATCAGTGTTTTAGATTTGGTTAAAAAAATTATGAAGCTGATGGACAAAAAGCTCAAAATCTGTAAAGATTTGACCAAGCCGGATAAACCTACAAAGTTAGTCGTGTTTAACAGTAGCATAAAACCCAAAGTTAGCTTGGAGCAAGGTTTGATAAAGACTATAAAAGATTATAATAAACAGTATAAGAAATCACATGCCTAAGACACTCATAATAATTCCCTGTTACAACGAAAGCGAAAACATTGTTAAATTGATTGATGTGCTGCTTGGAGATAATCAAAACACCGATGTGCTCGTGGTAGACGATAGTTCGGACAATACAGCAGACCTGGTAAAAAAAAGACAAGTGGGTGAACCACGGCTTCATCTTATCAAAAGACAAGGTAAGGGAGGCAGAGGCACAGCTATTTTGGAGGGTTTTAAGTTTGCTCTAGCTCGTGATTATAAATTGATTGCTGAAATGGATGCTGATTTTTCTCATGACCCGAAAGAATTTCAGTCGCTTGTGGCTATGTCCGGAGACAATACTATGGTCATAGGTTCTCGCGATATCAAAGGGAGCAAAATAGTCGGTTGGCCTTGGACACGCACAGCTTTTCACTACCTGGCAAATTTTTATGCCAATATCATTTTAGGGATAGGCATTCGCGACTATACAAACGGTTACAGGGTTTATGGCAGAGGAGCTCTGGAAAAACTGGATATGACAAAAATAAAAGGTATCGGCTATATCGTTTTGTCGGAAATTTCTTATCAATTATTTAAAAATGGTGTTAAATTTGTGGAAGTCCCGACTTTGTTTGTCAATCGCAGAAGAGGAGTATCAAATTTTTCTATGAAAGAAATTATGGAAGCGTTTACTTCTGTTATAAGAGTTCGGTTAGATTATGGTAAATAATTTTAATAGATTTATGAAGAAAATACAGAAAAAAGCTTTAATTACAGGTATTACCGGTCAGGATGGTTCATATTTGGCTGAACTCTTGATAAAAAAAGGATATGAAGTTCATGGCATGGTCAGGCGCGCCAGTACATTCAATCGGCACAATATTGAACATATTTTTAATACAAACGAAATATATTCCCACAAGTTGCATTATGGAGATATGACTGATGTCAATTCACTTTTTCGCATTTTGCGCGAGGTAAGGCCAGATGAAGTATACAACTTGGCTGCCCAATCTCATGTTCGAGTTTCTTTTGATATACCTTTTTATACGGCCAAATCGGATGCTATCGGTGTGCTCAATTTAGTTGAAGCTGTAAAGCACCTGGATTTAAAAAGTAAGATTTATCAAGCGTCCACCTCAGAATTGTTTAGCGGTCATCACAAAGAAGCCCCTCAAAATGAAAAGACTCCGTTTAAGCCAAAAAGTCCATATGGGGTGGCAAAATTGTATGGTTTTGAAATCGCCAGAATATACGGTGAGAGTTATGGCATTTTTATTGTCAACGGAATTTTATTTAACCACGAGAGTCCTCGTCGAGGAGAAAATTTTGTGACCAGAAAAATAACAATCGCTTTGAACGAAATTGTAGCCGGTAAAAGAGGCAAACTCCTTTTGGGTAATATGGACGCTTGTCGTGACTGGGGATATGCTCCGGAATATATGGAGGCGGCATGGAAAATGTTACAACAAAAAAAACCGGAAAATTTTGTTATCGCTACCGGTAAAACACATTCAATAAGAGAGTTTGTGGAAGAGGCCTGCAAGGTTTTGGGTATTGATTTGGTATGGAAAGGCAAAGGAATAAATGAGAAAGGAATAGATAAAAAAACAGGCAAGGAAATTGTGGGTATTGACCCCGGATATTTCAGACCAAATGAAGTTCATTATTTGCGCGGGGATGCCAGAAAAGCCAAGAAACTACTAGGTTGGGAAGCAAAAACCTCTTTTAAAGAACTGGTTAAAATAATGGTTGAAGCTGACAGGATAAAAGTAAATGCAAAGTAAACCTTTAGTTATTTCTATTTGTGTTTCCGCCGTATTGGCTGTTCTTCCATTTATCTTAATATTTTTTTCAGCCGGCGGAAATTACCCGAAACTGCCTGTGGAAGTGGTGAGCGATAGTATGTATTACTATTCTAGGGCGGCAGATATTGCAAAAGGCAATATTTTTATCGGCAATCCGTATATCAAGGAAAATAAAACTGAAGTTTCGCCTGCATTTTTTGTGGCGGATTGGCTTTGGGCCGTTCCGCTTTTCCTCGGGTTTGGAATACAAACATCCATTATCATAAACCAGATATTTTGGTTTTTGATTTTCGGCATATTTTTATATTACCTTTTTAAGTTTTTTGACGTAAAAGAAAAATACATTCATTGGGCTGTTTCTTTTGTCATACTTTCCGTATATTGGTACTTGTCTCGCCCTGTGGCAATGCAGGTTATTTATCCAGTCTTTCTTTTGTGGCTTGTCAGTTTCGGAGCATATCTCAAAAATCCAAAATCAAGAAAAAATATTATTCTTCTGGGGATTGCCACAGCCTTGTCTGGGTATATTTATACATATCTGGCACAGATAATTTTTGTGGCTTTTTGTATTGCTCTTATCGCTTCATTTTTCCCGCGTTTCAAAGAGTATCGTTTTCTCTGGTTTTCCGCTACTATAGCGGGTCTATTGTCCATTCCTTTTTTATTATATACATGGAAGCAGGTACATCATCCGTTTTATTTTGAAACGATGGCTCGCATTGGCCTCGTTCATACTAATATGATAGGCACGCCGGCAGTATTGTATTCTTTTCTTATTTTATTATCTCTGCTTCTGGTGTATCTTCACCGAGATAAGTTTTCCAATGCGGAGCTTTATCTCGTTGTTTCATTTTCGCTTGGACTAATAATAGCCACGCTAAGCAATGTGTTTACCGGAGTTGACCTTGAAACGGCTCTCCATATCGGAAGATTTACGGAAGTTTGGATTGCCGTAATGTTTATAGTTTTTTTCCAAAAGGTGCGAGGTGGCCTGTTTTGGCTGTACGCCGTTTTAGCTGTCAGCTTTTTTTTGCTTCAAATCCAGCCATGGGGCAATATTCCAGCTGTTGCGCGCAGTCATATGTTGAGTAAAGAGCCGTATATTGAAACGCTCAACTGGCTTAAAAATAATACCCCGGAAGAATCGGTCATTCTTGCCGATGATTCACTCTCCGGATTTATTCCTCTTTTTACAAGTGATTATGTCCTTTTCCATCCGCACGCCTCGCTTCAAATTGATTCCGACATGGCTGTACAAGACAGATATCTGTCATCGCGCATACTTGGGGATTTATCGGTTCAAGATATAAAAAATGATATGCCGAAATATGCCGGCAACGGTTTGTCCACTCATCGATATATGGTTTACAATCGCAACGTCAAAGTTTGCAAACTGCTCCGCTTTAATTTATTTGGAAAAAATTGCGGAGAGATTCAAACCTCGGCCTCTTTTGCCGGAGAAAAATATTTTACCGATATGAAAGACCGATATGATGTATTCAAAAAAACACCACTCTCCATCTTGCAAAAATACAACGTTTCTTACATTATTTTAGATAAACAAAATGACAGGTGGAAACTTCCAATATTGCTTAAACTTGAATGGTCAAATGATAGATTCGCAATTTATAAACTTTAGCTATTTTTCTCAAACCAAAGCAGAGTATAGGATTCGTTTTCTGGAAATGCTAAATTATCGAATATTTTGGAGAGGCGCTGGCGCCATTTTGGCAGATAAAATGACGGGGTGATTTGAATATCCGGGTGAGCGGAGAGCAGTTCTTTTTTTGATGAAAATTTTTCCACTTTTGTCACGGTTCGTTCAAATGTTGGAACGCCAACTTTTGATAAAAGAATTCTCCAGAGGCGGTAAACTATTTTGTGACCGGGCTGTATAGGCGGCATATCCCATAAGTCTAGGTCTATTCTACAATCATAGTTTTTTTCTCCGCTTGAGAGTTTCTTGTAGTTACTAACTTGAATCGGTTTAGATGATAAGACGTGAACAGTGCCGTCATAGACAGGGTATTTTGTCATAAACTGAGTAAAATCATCCAGCTTTTGATTGAATACTTCCTTGTATTCCGGGTTTTTTTCAAACCATTTTGACATATCGGTTGAGCGGATGGAGTGCCAGCCGAACTCCCCGTTCCAAACAACTCCTCGCTCGTTGCCTTCTTTGGCGAAACGCTGAGCCACTTCTACAGGAGCCCATCTCAAGCCTTCTTTTTCGGCAAATGGGCGGACATATTTGCAGAGCCACAAGTCTTCCGGTTCGTATGGACCACCGATTTTCTCGTAGTTTTTTGCGCCATATTCCAAGAGTCGTCTGCTACGGATGGCAAATCCACCGTTGCCTACCGCGTGAGTATTCGGATGATGCCAGGGAGAACCGATGTAATCGTAGTTTAAAAATTCGTCTTCCCACGCTGAAGGGTTTGCGATAAAACTGTCATGATGAAAGGTCAGGGCGAGGGGGGTGTCCACATATTTCCAAAGCTCTTTGCTATAGAACTCCGAATATATTTTTCCGTTTAAGAGTGGCGGTATGGGCACGACCCGCGGGTCGGAATCCGGAATGGAAGAAAGAATCTTGACTGCCCCGAAAGTAAAATCTTTTTGGCAGATATCGGCGCATGCTTTTGAACGCGCCAAGTGCAAGCAATCAATGGTAATTAAGGTAACATTTGGAAGTTCTTTTTTCACATTTTCTCGTGATTAAATTACAGCGGTTTGTTTTGAACCTCTTTCATAAAGAAAGATGTTTAGAGCACTCCATAGGATTTTTATGATAACTCGAGCAAAGACAACTCCCCACAAGCCTTTCCACAATACGAATACAAACATAATGGCAATTTGCAATACGGATATTACGATATTTGCCACGTACTGCTCCTTGATTTTTTGCTTTGCTACGAAATAGACTTCGGCTGGGATGGAAACAATGGCCAGGAGGGAGAGTGAAAGAATTTGAGTATATTTTATAGCATCTATATATTTAGGAAAAAAAATGTGAAAGATATACGGAGCGGCTATGATATATGCAATTACAATGACTACTCCTCCCATAAAGGCAAGCAAGAATTTGTTTCTCATTCCGGTTCGTATTTCCGCTTCGCTTCTTTCGGTAAATTTTGGGAAAATAAGTCCGGCAAGGCTTTTCACGGGCCCTTTGAGCTGATTTGGAATAGCGGCAGCGAAATTATAAACAGCAAGCGGCGCCGCTCCTATATAATGGAAAATTAAAACTTGGTCAATGTTGCTTGCCAGACCGCCTAGAATTCCTATGGCGCTTAAATGCTTGCTGTAGCCTATCACTCCCGTGTCTATTTTTTCGTTCGGTTTATAAATACGCACTGTTCTATTGTAAAGGGTTAGCCCTATCAAGACATTGGATATAAAAAATACGCTTATCAGATAAAAAGGTTTGTTGGTTAAAAGTATCGCTGCAAATATGCAAAATGACGGAAAAATATTGCCGATGATATTATAGTAAATGGCGCTCCGGCGGAAATCTTTTTTTGCAAGCAGGTAGGCGTTATATAGGTTTGTACTGCTCCAAAACGGCGAGAAGGCTCCGACTACAAGCATAGATACGCCTAGCCCGTTATTTCCATTCAAAAAATAATATATTGATGCTCCGAAAGTCAGGAAAAAAAATAAAATGCTCCATTTTACATTTTTCCAGAAAGCATAGTGAAGCGTCCCTTCAAATCCGTTAGCTACGGATTTCATAACGGAGGTGGCCAGTCCGTTTAGAGTAAATGTTCCCAGTATGCCGGCAATAGATAATATGTATTTGTATTCGCCATAGGCTTCTTTGGATACGAAATGGGCGAAGGCAATAGCCAAAAGAAAGGTGCCGAAAGAAACTACAAGTTGGCTAAAGACTGCCCAAAATCCGCCGCTTGCCAAATAGACCATATCTGTTTTGGTGTAACCTTGAAGCCAGAGCAGGGCCTTAAGGGTGGTATTTTTTATTTTAGGCATTTCTCTACCATATTACTGCAGATTTGCCTTATTTACTAGCATCTTAAGCGACCATTTGCTATACTCGTTAGCATGAAAACCCTCAAAAATAGCCTTCCATACGTACTTTCCTGGGGCCTGTTCATTATTCCTTTCATAGCTTTTATTGTTCCAAGCGGTATGTATTTCCCGTTTATTACCGGCAAGGGGTTTGTTTTTAGAATTCTAATAGAAATATTATTCGGTCTTTATGTTATTTTGGCGGCGCTTGTCCCGCAGTACAGACCTAAATTTTCTTGGATTACAAAGGCGGTTCTTGGTTTTACCCTCGCTATCTTAATAGCCGACCTTTTAGGTCAAAATGTTTACAAGAGTATCTGGAGCAATTACGAGCGTATGGAGGGTTTTGTGCTTATAATTCATTTGGTAGCTTATTATATTCTTCTATCAAGCGTATTTAAAACTAAAGAGAAGTGGAACCAATTTTTCAACACTTCTATTATTGCAAGTGTCATTATGTCAATGTACGGGCTCTTGCAGCTTTTAGGAAAAATCGCAATCAACCAGGGCGGTGTCAGAGTGGACGCTACTTTTGGAAACTCTTCATATCTTGCAATCTATCTAGTTCTTCATATTTTTCTGTGTTTGTATATGCTTATAAGCGTTGCCAAGGAGAAATGGCAAAAGTGGATGTATTGGCTGATTGTGGCGCTTGAAACATGCATACTTTATTTTACTGCCACAAGAGGGGCGATTTTAGGACTAATCGGAGGGCTGGTTTTGACTGCCGTACTGGTTGTTTGGAAAGAAAAAGAAAATATAAAGTTGCGGAAAATATCTTACAGGATTATCGGCGCCGTTTTGGTTTTGATTTTGATATTTTTAGGCATGCGCAACACGTCTTTTGTCAAAACCAGCCCCGTTCTTTCCAGATTCTCGGTTCTTAGCCTTGAAGAATTTAAGACCCAAGGAAGATATTTCATTTGGCCTATGGCGGTTAAGGGGATAGTAGAAAGGCCTATTTTTGGATGGGGACAGGAAAATTTTAATTTTGTTTTCAACAAATATTACGACCCTGGAATGTTCGGCCAGGAGGAGTGGTTTGACCGCACTCATAATATAGTCTTGGACTGGCTTATCGCCGGAGGGATTATCGGCTTTCTCTCCTATGTTTCCATCTATATCGCCCTGTTTTACTTGATTTGGAGAAAAGAGAGCAAGCTGAAACTTTCAGAAAAAAGCATTTTTACGGGAATGATGTTTGCTTTTGTATTTCATAATATTTTCGTTTTTGACAATCTTATCAGCTATATAATATTCTTCTCGCTTCTCTCCTATGTTCACTCCGTCAGCCAGGGTAATGAAACTAAAGGTAAATTCTATAACTATATATTTTCAGATGATGTTTCAAAATATATTATTCTGCCGGTAACTGTCATCTCTACAGCGCTTGTGCTGTATTTTGTAAATATTCCGGCTATCTCGGCAAATTATAAGCTGATTTCCGCAGTTCAGCCTCAAAAAGAAGGCCCGGAGAAAAATTTGCAACTGTTTAAGGAAGTATACGATTATAATTCTTTCGGTTCCACTGAAGCTACGGAGCAACTTCTGTCCGTTACCGCCCAAATCGGCTCTTCTCCGGTTGCACTTGCCGTTAAACAAGGGTTTTACGATTTTGCTCAACAAAAAATTTTGGAAAAGATAGCACAGAGCCCGCATGATGCCAGGTATCTTGTAATGGGCGGCAGTTTTTTCAACCACTTCAAAAATTATGATGAAGCTATAAAATACTTGAACCAAGCTCTGGCAGAGTCTCCAAATAAACAGTCTATTTATTTTGAACTTGGTTCCGCTTACCTTGGCAAGGGCGATAGCCAAAAGGCTTTTGATTTGTTCAAACAAGCCTATGACTTAAAACCGGATTCCCAGGAGTCTAAAATTGTTTACGCTCTCGGGGCCATTTATAGCAAAAATGTTCCAGTTTTAAACGAAATTATTCCGCAAATAGACCACAACAGCATTATTTCTGACGGTCGTTTTTTGAAAGCTTACGCTGACATAGGGGATTATCCGATTGTTATTTTAATATTGACTGAACGCCTTACCAAAGACCCCGAGAGCGTCCAAACCAAAATCTCTCTTGCTTCCGCATATGCCACTGTTGGCCAAAAACAGAAAGCGATAAGTCTCATACGCGAAATTATTGTAGCCCAGCCTGACTTCAAAACACAGGGAGAGGAGTATATTAAGCAAATAGAAAGCCAATAACAGAAAACCGCCCGAAGGCGGCATCTCTGACATTCGTTGTGGAGAGCTCGTTACATTCTTGCAAAGCAATCCTGTACTTGCGCACTCACCGATACATCATACCATAAGCTGTAAAATAACGCAAATTATTCCATATCAGCTTTTCTTGAATGTTGGTTGCCACTCATTGTATCATTAGGTTCAGGTGAAATTTGAATTGTAATTTAAAGTTTTAACTTGTTCCAAGAAACGGTTAGCGGTCCGCACTCACACATATTCGTTGGAGCTTGCCTCCGCTAACCGTTTCTTGGCGTAAACTTACAATAATAAAAATTTAAAATTGTATCGTGCCAACGATTTAACTGTGCTCCAAAAAATAATTACCGAAAAAGTTTTTTTAAATTTTTAAAAGTTATCCACACTTTTTTGCAAAAAAAGATTTTTTTGATTTTACATGTACTATAATTACTACAGGTCGGAAATAAAAAATAATTTTTATTATTCTTGCAAGTTTAAAAAATAATTTACGCAATTTATTTTTCACGAAACAGATTGCAATAAATATCATGGCAGCAAAAAAGAAGAAAGCAAAGAAAGCAAAGAAGAGACGAGCATAATTTCTTTGTTCTAAAATCGAAAGATTCAAAAATCCGCGAAATCAAATATGCGGATTTTTGTTTTTTGTGCTATAGTTTTGTCTATTATGGGCATTTTAGACAAGCTGTTTGGCTCCGATTCTGCAAGGGTTTTAAGGGAAATACAGCCTTTGGTTGGCAAAATAAACGCTTTGGAGGCGCCTATTTCTGCTTTATCTGATGAAGGTCTGAGAGGTAAGACAGATGAATTTAAAAAAAGGCTTGCTGAAGGAGAAATTCTGGACCAATTATTACCGGAAGCTTTTGCCACTGTTAGGGAGGCCTCAAAGAGAGTTTCTGGTCAAAGGCACTTTGATGTCCAGCTTTTGGGTGGCATTATTTTGCATCGCGGTTCCATTTCCGAGATGCGAACAGGAGAAGGAAAAACTTTGGTGGCCACTCTTCCCGCTTATTTGAACGCTCTCACAGGCAAGGGCGTGCATGTAGTTACCGTGAACGATTATCTTTCAAGGCGAGATGCTGTCTGGATGGGTGAGATTTATGATTTTCTAGGAATTTCAGTCGGAGTAATAAACCACAGCGAATCTTTTCTCTACGACCCGGCGCATACGGAATTAGATAAAACTCGTGACGAAGTAGGCTCCTTTAAAGTGGTCAACGAATTTCTCCGTCCTGTTTCAAGGCGGGAAGCTTATCAGGCTGATATCACATATGGGACAAATAACGAGTTTGGTTTTGACTATTTGCGCGATAATATAGAATACGAATCTGCGCAATTGCGCCAGAGAGAACCGAATTACGCTATTGTGGATGAAATCGACTCTATTTTAATAGATGAGGCCCGTACTCCTCTTATTATTTCCGCCCCATCCGGAGAGTCTGAAGACTTATATATTAGATTTGCCGAAATTGCCGCAAAGTTGGAGAAAGGCGAGCATTATACAGTGGACGAAAAGTTCAAAACTATCTCCTTGACCGATTCCGGCATAAGCAAGGTTGAGGAAATTTTGGGAATTGACAATATATACACGGAAAAAGGCATAAAATTCGTACATCATTTGGAAACCGCGGTTCGTGCATCAGCCCTCTTTCATAAAGACAAAGAATATGTGGTAAAAGATAATGAAGTAATTATCGTGGATGAGTTTACCGGCCGTTTGCAGCCGGGAAGGCGTTGGTCAGAGGGTTTGCACCAGGCTGTTGAAGCAAAGGAGGGGGTGGCAATTCAGAAAGAGTCAAGGACTTTTGCTTCAATCACGTTCCAAAATTATTTCAGATTGTACAAAAAACTTGCCGGCATGACGGGTACAGCCTTCACTTCTTCGGAAGAATTTTACAAAGTTTACGGACTTCACGTTGTGGCTATTCCCACAAATAAGCCCGTCAATCGAAAAGACCATAACGACCTTATATTTCAAACTGAAGCAGGCAAATTCAAAGCCGTTTCGAGAGAAATCAAAGAACGGCATTTAAAAGGCCAACCGGTTTTAATCGGTACGGTTTCCATTGAAAAAAACGAATTGCTTTCGGAATACTTGAAAGCAGACGGCATACCGCATGAGATATTGAATGCTAAAAATCATACGAGAGAAGGAGAAATAATCGCCCAAGCCGGCAGAGTTGGCGCTGTGACTATCGCAACCAACATGGCGGGCAGAGGAGTGGACGTAAAGCTTGGAGGAAATCCTGGAACTCCGGAAGATTATGAAAAAGTAAAATCTTTTGGTGGTCTTTTTGTTCTTGGCACTGAACGCCATGATGCCCGCCGTATAGACAACCAGCTCCGCGGGCGCTCAGGCAGGCAGGGAGACCCAGGAGAAACCCAGTTTTTTGTTTCGCTCGATGACCATCTTATGCGGGTTTTCGGAGGGGACTCTATAAAAAATATGATGGGCAAGCTTGGGCTCAAAGAAGATGAGCCCATTCAAAACAGGCTCATTACCAACTCTTTGGAGAGCGCCCAGCAAAAAATAGAAGGCTTCAACTTTGATGCAAGGAAGCACGTTTTGGAATTTGACGATGTTTTGAATTTTCAAAGAAAAATTATGTATGCCAGACGCCTGGAAATTTTGACCGGACCGGAAGATTCCGTTAAAAGTTACATCATGGAGCTCTTAGAGCGAGCCGAAGGCAAGGAAGGTAAGGCGCAAGCTACTATCATAGAAGAAAAATTGGAAGAAGCGAGTGGAAATCCGTCGTACATGAATGTTATACGACGCATTATTCTCCAGACAATAGATATGTTTTGGATAGAGCACTTGGAAACGATGGACTATATGCGTTCAAGCGTGAACTTGCGGGCATACGGGCAGAGGGACCCGCTGGTGGAGTACAAGCGCGAAGGCCTCCAGCTTTTCAAGAGCATGGAAATTGCTATTCAGGAAGAAATTTTAAAACTGATTCCGCAAATACAAATAAGCGGAGTGGCTTTTGATGCTCCAGCGAAGCTAATTGAAACAAGGGAAGGAGCGGAAGCTCTAACAAAAGAAGGCCCCATAGTTTCCAGTCGTGAGGCTCCTCGCACTGCGGAAGGTGAGAAGATTGGCAGAAATGACCCTTGCTTCTGCGGTTCCGGCAAAAAGTATAAGCACTGTCATGGGAAATAACCCAAAAGAAACAAAAAGTGCTGGGGGAGTAGTTGTAAACAAAAATAATGATATTCTTGTTGTAAGTCAGCATGGTACATCGTGGTCTTTACCTAAAGGTCACATAGAAGAAGAGGAAACTGAGTTAAATACTGCGATTAGAGAAATCCAAGAAGAATCAGGAATAAAAAATTTAAAATTAATAAAAAAATTAGGCAAATATCAACGTTACAGGTTATCAAAAGATGGTGGAGAAGATAAATCTGAATTAAAAATAATTACTATGTTTCTGTTTGCAACATCTGAAAGGGTGCTCAAACCGATCGATTTAGAAAATCCAGAAGCAAGGTGGGTTAAGAAAAAAGAGGTTGTAGATTTACTAACTCACCCAAAAGATAAACAATTTTTTCTAAGGATTGAAAATAAAATATAAATATGACAAAGTTCAGTAAACGGTCTATTGAACTGCTTCACCACTTCCGTTGCATATTTTGCAAAAAGTGGTGGACAGTAGGCGATGCGCCAAAAGACAAAAAAACATGGTTCTGTCCATGGTGCGGAAAGGAACAGGTATGTTTGGTTGGGTCCGATTAATTCTCGAGTTTTTCTTTTCTCTAATCTATAAGTATGATATCCTAGGCTATATGAAAAAATACCTTTATTCAATCATAGTTTTGCTTATTGTGGCAGGTGTAGCCTGGCTTATTGTTACTCCGGGGAAAGCAGGTAAATACGACCAGTTCGCTCAGTGCCTCAAGGATAAAGGAGCTATCTTTTATGGAGCCTTTTGGTGTCCTCACTGCCAAGTGCAAAAAGCTATGTTTGGCAAATCTTCCAAATATCTGCCGTATGTGGAGTGTTCTACTCCTGACGGCCAAGGCCAGCTTCAGCTCTGTAAGGACGCTCTCGTAATGACATATCCTACGTGGCAGTTTAACGGAAGTACCACCGACCGCCTAACAGGTGAAATAGCTTTGACCATGCTTTCTCTAAAAACAAGTTGCCCGCTACCCTAACAACATGATTTCTTTTATACAAGCAAATGCCACTCCTATTATTGGATTTTTGGCCGTTTCGTCCAATGTCATTTTTGTTATTGCCGTTATAATTATTGTTGTTCATGCATGGTCGCGCCAAAAGCTGTATCATTTTGTGCACACATATATTCTGGAGCTCCTATTTTTGGGAATTATGTCGGCTGTTGTGGGCAGTTTGGTCTATTCAAACATAGTGGGATTTCCTCCATGCGATTTGTGCTGGTATCAGCGAATTTTCATATATCCTCAGGCTATTATTGTGTTTATGGCAATGATACGCAAAGATAAAACTATTATTGATTACTTGGTCCCGCTTTCCGTTTTGGGCGCCATTGTCGCCTTGTACCAGTCTTTCATACAATGGGGATTCTCACTTGGCTCTATCGCTCCGTGCACAAGTTTTGGCGGAGAATGCGCCAAAGTCTACGTAAACGCATACTCATATATCACCATACCGTTCATGTCTTTTACGGTTTTTGTTTACATTATTACTTTGAAGTTTATTTATTATCACAGAGAGAGAAAAATCAAAAATGGAAGATAAGAAAAAAGTCACTATTGTCACGCATAGTTCCAAGTTTCATGTGGACGATGTTTTTGCTGTGGCTACGCTTTTTCTCATTTTGGAAAAAGAGCACGACATCACTGTCTTGCGTTCACGCGACCCCAGTGTCCATGCCATAGGCGATTATGTGGTTGATACCGGTGATGTCTATGACCCGGAGAGAAATCGTTTTGACCATCATCAGCGAGGCGGAGCTGGAGGAAGAGAAAACGGTATTTTATATTCTTCTTTGGGTTTAGTCTGGAAAAAGTTCGGAGAAGAGCTTTGCGGAGATGCAGATATCGCCCGAAAAGTAGAGAGAATGCTTGTAGAACCTATTGATGCAAATGATAACGGCATAAATATAGATACCCCCATAATTTCCGGCGTGTATCCTTTTGATATACGTTCTCTGTTTTATATATTCAGGCCGACATGGAAAGAAAATACGGATATTGACGTGTTATTTATGCAGGTGGTTTCATACGCAAAAGTTATTATTACTAGGGCGATTACCACCATTCAAGACCAGAAAGAAGCCGAAGAGCTTGTTATAGAAGCCTACAGAAAAGCAGAGGATAAAAGGATAATCCTGCTTGACGAAAGATATCCATGGGAAGAAGTGCTGATACGATTTCCAGAGCCGGTTTTTGTAATTTATAAAAAAAGAGTGGATAACAATTGGTCGCTCAAAGTTATCAGAGAAAATGTTCTGTCTTACGACGGTGCCCGCAAGGATTTGCCAGTGGCGTGGGCCGGGCTTCGAGATGAAGCTTTGGAAAAAGTGACTGGCGTGCCTGGGTCGGTTTTCTGCCACAACGGCAGATTTATTGCCGTTGCCAAGACCAAAGAGGCAATACTCAAACTTGCCGAGATAGCTCTAAATTCTTAAAGTTAGGCATATAGGGAGGGGAAGTAGAGCAGAATCATGCTGACAATAATTAGTGCGCAAACGATGCTCCATACAATCTGAATAGATTTTTTGTTCTTTTTGTGGAATAACATATATAATAGTTATAAGTTTATAAACTCTATCATGCTTGATTTCCGGCAAAAACGCAAGGTCCGCAACATCCTTTACCATCCCGCCACACTGGTTTTTCTTTTTGTTCTTGTCGTTTTTTTTCTCCATTCAACATGGGTGGTCTATATAAAAAAACGGACAAGTGAAAGTTTAAAAAACTCCCTTGTGGCAAAGGTGGAAAATCTCCGCGCTCGGGATGCCGAACTTTCGTCAAAGATTGAAAGGCTTAAAACTGAAGCCGGTCTAGAGGAGGAAATCAGATCCAAATTCACTGTGGCGAAAAATAATGAAAATATGGTTATTGTGGTGGAAGAAAACAATACAAATGCCACTAATACTGCCGAAAGAGCTTCATTTTGGCAAAAATTTTTAGATTTCTTTTTTAAATGAGAGCTGATATAATTACAACCCGCTTAATCATTATCCGTATGACAAAAAAAGTAACAATATATTCCACTCCAACCTGCCACTTCTGCGCTATGGCAAAAGACTATTTTAAAGTAAACAACGTGCCGTTTGAAGAGTTTGATGTTGCTGGCAATATGGAAAAAAGGAAAGAAATGATGGAAAAGTCAGGTCAGCTCGGAGTGCCTGTGATAATTATTGACGGCTCTGTAGTGGTTGGCTTTGACAGACCCCGCCTTGCGGAGCTCCTCAACATTAAGTAGAACAATACTGTCCTTGTACAAAGTCTAGGTTCTATTCTATAATGGAATGGTGGAAAAGCCTAGACTTACCGAAAATGAAATACAAACGATAATTTCTCTGAGAAAAAGAGGGTATACTCTTAGTGAAATAAGAAATATAATACCGAAAGGTAAGAGTACTATTTCAAAATACATCCAAAATATTATCCCTCACAAAAGATATCAAACTATTTTAGCCCTAAAACAAAATGGTTCAAGGACAAAACAACAGGCTGCTGTAGACTGGGGAAAAGCGAGCGATATTATTACCAATAAACTAGGTAATCTTAGCGAAAGAGACTTCATCCTGATGGCAGGAATGCTTTATTGGGGTGAAGGAAATAAAAAACACGAACTTAATCTCATTAATAGTGACCCTCACCTTATAAGAATTTTTATTAAGGGATTGGTGGCTTTAGGTGTACCAGTTGATAGGATTAAAATAAGTCTTAGGTTATATGGAGATTTGAAAGAAGAAAAAGCTATTAAATATTGGATAAAAATTTTGAGCCTTAAAAGAAGCAATCTTGTTTCAATTAATTATTTACATGGTAAGAAAGGAGGCAAACTTCCTTTCGGTATGTGCCGTTTGCGTGTACAAAGAGGCGGATTGCATTTTAAACAGCTTATCAGTATTATGAACCTGACAAGAATGCTGCCGTAGTTCAACGGATAGAACGAGGAGTTCCTAATTCCTAAATGTAGGTTCGATTCCTACCGGTGGCACCACAAACGAACTCAACGGCTTTTGATTTTTCAGCCTATATTTGCTACTATTTTGCTATGTCACCAGAAGAAAATGAGCTTTTGAGGAGAAATGTGGCTCTTGCAGAGGAAAATAATGACATACTGCGCTCTATGCAACGCTCCATGCGTCTTGGCAGGGCAATGACTTTGATATATTGGCTATTTATTATCGGCAGCGCTGTCGGAGCGTACTATCTGATTCAGCCCTACATAGACCAGATATCCGGGGCGTATAGCGGAGCAAAAAGCAATCTTAATGGCGGGCTCGGAGGACTTATCGATAACTTTACCAAGCAGTATAATCAATAATTAGAATTTTAGGGTTCTTCCTCTGTAATTAAAGGCTTCTTTTAGAAATTTCTCTCCAACTTTAGTGCTGTGTTCTATCATATGACAGTTGGCACAGAGTAAAATACATTTTTGCATTTCCTTTTTTATAGAATCCCAGCTTTTATTTCCAACATTTCCGATAATAAAATCTTTTTCTTTTGGATTTTTATGATGAAATTGCATAGCAGCCTGATTTCCTTGCCATCTGCATTTTACACATTTTCCTCCTAAAAGTTTAATAGCCGCCGCTTTTGCTCGGAATCTTCTTATTTTTGTGTTACATGAACCGCACCTGAATCCATGTTTATGATCATATTCCTTAAAAGTATTTCCACATAATTTACATACTCTTTTAGTCATACCAATAAGTATAGCACGTAATGTCATACCAATGTAAAAAGTGTTGCTAAAGTTGTATTTTTTGGTAGAATTAGCAAATTGCCAAGGTAGCTCAGTTAGTAGAGCATTTGTCTGAAGAACAAAGGGTCGGCAGTGCAATCCTGCCCCTTGGCACCATCACAGAACAAACCACTCAATTGAGTGGTTTGTTTTGTACTGGTGTGTCTTTACGACTTCGTTAGAACCTACTTTATCAAAAATTCGTAATTAAATCTAATGTCGCACGCGCGAAGCCTGCGATGATGTGAAATGTAATCTGTACGCTCCACGACGAATTCCGTCACGGCTCAGCGTCCGTTCCAGAACACGCTGGGAGCGTGTTCCTCCACTTCCGCTGTTCCGTGTCCGCCCTCACCTCGCCACCGTATTCATTCTAGGTTTTTGGCGCGACTTCCTTTTTGATTTGGTATGTCGGTGGCGGGCTTGAGTGATTTTTCTTTCTCTTTAAAAATCAAGCTAAAACTGGTATAGTTTAAATAATTATTTATGCAAATAAAATCTCAATTCACTGATAAAGAAGGTAAGCTGGCAGAAGTAATCTATGAAGACACTGATTCATTTGATAATCTTTTAGATAAGAAAGTGACACAAACATACGGAGTCTGTTTTGTTGGTGATAAAATTATAGTCGTCTACAGTATCAAGGGCGGCGGTCACTGGATTTTACCAGGTGGGAGTATTGAAGAGGGAGAAACTTTTGAAGAGTGTCTAAAAAGAGAAATTCAGGAAGAATCGAATATGAGAGTTCTTTCATTTGCACCAATTGGGTATCAAGAGGTTCATTTTGACGGGAAGATATTTAATCAACTACGCTATGTTTGCATAGTGGAACCTTATGGAGATTTCATTTCTGACCCAGATGGAAGTATCATCGAAATAAAACTAATAGATCCGAAAGACTATAAACAATATTTCGATTGGGGTGAGACTGGAGAGAGAATCATAGAAAGAGCGATAGAACTTAATAGCAAACTGTCATAGTAAAACCATGGAAATAAAATCTCAATTCAAAGGACGTAATGGAGAGATAATTGATTATGTGTATTAAGGAAGGGTTTGATCCAATGGAAGGATTGGAAGGTAAAATTCTGCAAGCTGTTCATGGTTTTTGCTTTTACGGTGATAAGTTAGTCGTAGTTTATGCTGGTGATAAAGGATATTGGACTTTCCCTGGTGGTGCTATAGAACAAGGAGAAACATGGCAAGAAGCTACTGTTAGAGAAGTAAAAGAAGAATCAAATATGAGAGTGTTGCATCAAGAATTGATTGGCTATATAGATGTTTATGAAAAAGATAGAATAATAAGACAAACCCGATCATTCTGTATCGTTGAACCATATGGAGATTTTATCGGTGATACTGATGTAGGAGGAGATATTACGGAAATGAAACTCATTGATCCTAAAGATTATGGAGAGTATGTAAAATGGGGTGAGATTGGTGACCATATTGTGAAGCGAGCAATGGAGATGTTAGATAATTATAAAAACAAATAATAGATATGATAATTTTTCTAAATGGTTCAATAAATGCGGGAAAAAGTACAGTTGCAAAAATACTTGCCAAAAGTGTAAAAAACACCGCACTTTTGGAAATAGATGTGTTCCATGAAATGATTGAATGGATGCCAATTGACGAAGCAGTACCACTTAATCTTAAAAATGCAGTTTCAGTAATTTCTAATTTTATAAAAAGAGGTTTGAATGTAATCGTTCCATATCCACTATCTCAGAAAAATTATGAATATATGATAGATAATCTCAAAGATATAAACACCAAAGTATGTTTTTTCACTCTAGCACCAAAACTTGAGAAAGTATTGACTAATCGTGGATCCAGAGAAATAACTAATCAAGAAAAAGATAGAATAAACCATCATTACTATATTGGTATTCCAAACCCAACATTTGGAGAAATAATAGATAATTCAGAACAGGCTCCACAAGAAACAGTAGATTATATTTTATCAAAAATCCATGAATTATAATCTTGATTTAAATGACAGACCTTTTTTTAAGGCAATAAAGGCTCGGACGAAGAAAATTGAAGGTAGGACAAAAACCAGTCTAGACACCTTTTCATATGATGATTTAAAGCTTGGTGATACAATCACTTTCATCAACAACGCCACAAGTGAAAAAATAATAGTTGATGTGATTGCCGTTCGACATTATTCAGACACTCACTCAATGCTCGAGAATGAGGGTGTAAAAAATGTTCTATCAAGCGGAAAAGACATTGAAGGTGGAATCGAGAGTTATAATAGTTTCAGCGAATATAAAGAAAATATTCCAAAATATGGAATTTATGCGATTGAAGTTAAATTAAAATAATAAAATGAAAAAACATATTATCATAGCAACATATGATGGAATAGGAACTCATTACAGTGGGGTTGGCACCATTGCGAAAAATTTAGTTTTTGCTTTGACGAAGCTTTCAGATAAGTATGATTATCGAGTAAGTATTGCTTATATAAACGTAAACAAACAATCCAAGATATTTAATAAACAATGTTTTGAAGATAGTTCTAATCTAGTTAATAAAACAGGGGGATCATTGATACCGCTCTGTAACTCCTCAAAAGGAAAGACTGAGTGGGATATGTGGCGTAGCTTTGAAGAATGGGATTTTGCATGTGTATCCCTTGTAACTTCATTAAATCTTCTACTTAATGATGATGAAGAGAATATTCTTATTTTGAATGATACTCCGTTCCTAATGTTTGCTAAATATAAAGATTTAGTTACTGTTAAAAATTTGAAATGTATATATTTTCCACTTAGTACAGGTAAAAATCATGCTTTTGGTAACGAAGATTGGAGAAATTATAGAATAAAAGTTGAGGAAAATTGTTTCAAACTAATTAGGTCGGACGAAAAATCAAAAGTAATATCACTCGGTAAAAGGTTTGCCGAACGCATGAATGAAGATTACGGACTTCATTTTGGTGAAGAAGATTATTTACAAAACGGTTTATGTTTTGAAAAATATAAAGATTTTCTTGATGTAAAATTTACTAATAAAGATCTTCTAAATTATGGAGTTAATATTGGTGAGGATAAAAAAATAATATTTGCATGGGGAAGATGTTCAATAGCTAAAGGCTTTAAGGAATTAGCTAGAGCTTGGGTTAATGTATATAAAAATTTGCCAGATCATTTTCTAATTTTGCAAATACCAAATAATTCTGGGGAGAATGACTATTTCTTGGAAGTGAAAAGTATTTTAAACGATATACCCAGGGTCATAATTATTGATGATTTTAATCCAAATATTTGGAAAACAATTTTAAGAACTCAAAATACGGAGGTTGTATGCATACCATCACTTATGGACCCTTTTCCACACACCTCTATTGAAGCAAAGCTTTTTTCTAAAGACATGAATTACGTAACCTTAATTAGTAATGTTGATGGAGCGGTTGATGCCTTCGAAAAGGATGAGTGTGTCTATGTTGATCCAAGAGATAGTGAGGAATTTTCTAAAAAGATAATTAAAGTTGCAAATCTGGACCATATTCAAAGGAAAAAAATGATTGACAGAAACGATAAAACTATAGAGCAGTTTAATTTTCCTAAAATAATGCTAAATTTTATTAATAATAACCTTAATTAGTTATGAAAACTCAACTCAATAATGTTACATTATTGGGGATAGATTGTGTTAATCCACAAAGATTATTGAATGCAATTAATATTTCAACAAATAATATTGATTTTGCATTTGTTAAAATCTTATCATCTGAGGATATTGACGACAAGAGATTGATAAAAATTCCTAAATTATCTTCTATGCAAGAGTATTCTAAATTTTGTTTGAAAGATTTACATAAATATGTGGAAACAGACTTTGTTTTGATTATTCAATGGGACGGTTTTGTGTTGAATCCAAAAAGCTGGAACTCTTCTTTTTTGGGATATGATTATATCGGGTCACCTTGGGTAGTGAAAGATTGGTCAATAAATGATTTTGGATTTCCTGAGAAGCTAAGAAATACACGTGTGGTTGGCAATGGGGGTTTTTGCATTAGAAGTAAAAAGTTTCTTGAAGTTTCATCTAGGTTATATTGGAATGGGATATTTAAAACTTACCACCCAGAGGATATAGCAATAAGTGTTTGGTATAGAAACTTATTTATTAAAGAAGGGATAAGGTTTGCACCAGTAGAATTAGCTAGAAAGTTTGCCTTAGAGGGAAATGACGATACATATGATAATCAGTTTGGTTTCCATGGATTTTACACAAATCTAGATAAATGGATGAGGGAGAATAAAAAATATACAGATGTTGTTCGATACTACCAAGATTTCAAAAAAAATATAAAAACATATTGGAAGCCTGATAAAATAATAATATAACTTACTAAATATTGCATGAAGACACCAATTTTATTTCTAATATATAACCGACCTGAATATATCAAAAAAGTATTTGAGTCAATAAAACAAGCAAGACCTGAAAGACTTTTTATTTCAGCGGATGGACCCAAATCTGATGATGAAAAAGACTTTAAATTATGTGAAGAAGCAAGAGATGCTTGTGTGGTGGACTGGCCGTGTGAAATAAAAACTCTTTTCAGAGATAAAAATCTAGGATGTAGATTGGGAATTAGTGGGGGTATAAATTGGTTTTTTGAACATGTGGAAGAAGGGATAATTTTGGAGGATGATTGTCTTCCAAATGAATCCTTTTTTAATTTTTGTGAAAATTTACTTTTGAAATATAGGAATGAAAATAAAGTGATGATGATTTCTGGCTCAAATCCTGCTGGGTCAGTATCAGTCGACAATGATTATTTTTTTTCACATTTTTATCATATATGGGGATGGGCCACATGGAAAAGAGCTTGGAAAAAATATGATATAAACTTATCAGATTGGCCAAAGTTGAAAAAAGAAAATTTTTTAAAAAAGATCTTTCCTTCTAATTTGGAAAATAGGCTTTTTGCTGAAAGGATGTTTGATCAAGTATATGGGAAAGACTCATCTGTGTGGTCAATACAGTGGACTTACACATGTTTAATAAATAATGGGTTTGCTATATTACCAAAACATAATCTGATAAGTAACATAGGATTAATAGGTCTTCATGAAATGAACAATGACCAACTGTTTTTAGAAACAAAAAGTATAGATTTTAATAACTTTTCACACCCAACTCAATTAAATGTTAATCAAAAAGCCGAAGACTTTCTTTTTGAAAAATCAGGGCTAAGTAAAATAAAAACGAATAGCGTTTAAACTCTAAAATATAAAACATTATATGTTTTTGAAATAGCTTATTTTTTATGCTAAACTGTTAGCAAATGATATTTAGATGGTCTATATGGGGATCTCATAAGACAAAAAACATAGAATTATTAAAATATAGCATCCTAACTTTCAAGCGCTATTTTGGTTTTGATCATGAGTATGTCGTGTGTACTGATGATGTAAATTTACTTAAGAAAATGGTCGGTAATCTATCAACTTTTGTTGATTTTAGTGAAAATGGCAAAAGTTTTTATGATGTTGAGTCTAAAGCTACCTGGAAAAAGTGGTGTCCAAGGGTAAGATTGGATATAAATCAGACGGAAATTTATGTAGATTCTGATGTTTTTTTGTTGAAATATCCAATAGAGATTGATTCATTTTTATCCAATCTAAGTATGAAATTTTCCATAATGGATGAATTTTTTGGACAATCTTGGCAACATGGTGCTATGAGTAGAAAAGCTAGCCAAGATACACCATTTGTAAATGCTGGTTTTTTTGTTCAGAAAGCAGGATATGATATTTCCCCTGACTTATTGAAAGAGTTTGAATGGTGGCAAAAGAATGTTAAAAAAGATGAGCAGACGTGGCATGATGAACAAGGTGCGTTGGCAGTTGCACTTACCCAGTATTTTAAAAACGGAGAATTGTATGTATTACCGAAGGATAAGTATATTCTTATTGGAGAAAATGAAAATACAGATATTGAAAATTTGGATGGAATAGTTTTGTTGCATGCAGTTTATCCAGATCATCCTGCATTTTATAAATTCAAGAATTACCTCGATAAGATTATTTTGTAGGTTTTAAAATTTGACCATAAATGTTAATATTGGTCATATGCAACGAAAAAGCAATACAATTGCAGTTCTTATGTCTGTTAGAGACGAGGAATCGTATATTGATTTAAATATTTCCTACCACCTTGACCTCGGTTTTGACTATATTTTCATAGCGGATCATTGTTCAGTTGATGGTACTAAAGAAATACTTAATTCATATAAAAATAATCCGAAAGTTATTGTGATTGAAGAAAAAGATCCTGTTTTTGATCATGCAATTATTCAAAAAAAAATACTCAATCACATTAATACAAATTATAAAGTTGACTGGTTTGTTTTTTTGGATGCTGATGAATTTATGTCAGTTGGAGATGATTCAGTCCATTCATTTATTAATCGATTAGAAAGTAATAACATACCATATGCGACTGTGGGTTGGGTCAATGCTTTATTTGATAATACTTTGTCTGATTTTAGATGTTCCGCTGTAACTTCAATAGATACTACAAAATTTTATTTTCCTTGGCCAGAAAAAAGATGGCAAGAATACGGTCATTTCAGAAAGGCTATCGTAAAAAATCATCATGATATGGAAATTGTGGTTAGTGGCCATTATGTAAAAACTGAAAATAATACAGATTTTTTCGGTGAATATAATTGGAATCCATATATAGTTCCGCCCCATGAAGCTAAATTGCTACATTTTGAATTTAGAAATAATGCAGACGCTATATATAAAAAATGGGAAAAAATGGCGACATATGAAAATGATTCAACATCAAAATATGACGCTCCTTGGCTTGAAAGAATTAGAACTATTAAACGATATGTAAAAAAGTTTAAAAATAAAACTGACGAAATTAATAAAAGGTGGTTTTTTGAACATAGAACTTTTTGGGGGACAATTATTCCGAAAGATAGAATAATTTATGATACAACTTTATCTATCTGGTACAGAAAGTATTTTAGAAGAAAAATTGAAAGTGGGGAAATAAAATCTATCTGTTTGGTTAGAGATCGCAATTTAGGGGATGTTATCATGACTGAACCTATTGCGAGATTTTTGTCAAAATATGTGGATAAGATTTATTTAGCTACAGATATTAATGAGATTGATTTGGTAATTAATAATTATGAGCATATATATAAATATCGTGATATTAACTCAAATAAAATTGATTGTGATATAAAGATAAAGCTAGTATATGAACTTAGTGATAATAAAAAAAGTTATATACAAGGCTATATGGAATCAGTGGGGTTTGGTGATGTTGTTAATGATGACATTCCTCAAATAAACAATGATTGGAATGATATAATTGGTGAGGAATATATCCTGCTGGCACCTTTTACAAGTGATTGGGAGGAGATAAAGAGAAATTTGGGTTATAAAAAATATACTGAATTAAAAAATTTATTAGAGTCTGAATACAAGATAAAATGCATTATGCTTGAGAACAGCTGTTCTTTTCAGGAAATAATATCACTAATCAAACACTGCAAGTTTTTTGTTGGCAATGATTCTGGACCAGCAATAATTGCACAAAGCTTTAATAAAAAATCCTTCGTCATTTTCGGGGCGACACGTCCCGAGTATATACACTTATCAAAAAACTCAATTCCTATTTATGATAAAAATCGACATAAATTATGTAGCCATCACACAAGAAAGGAAGAAATAGATTGTTGTGAGGAGTTTTGTATGGAACGAATTCGTGTAAAGGATGTTTTCGGTATAATTAAAGTAAATATATGAATGAAACAAAATTAGAAATAAGATTATCTTTTGTTCCTGGATTACGAGATATAGTATTAAAAGAACTTGATAAATATTCAGAATTTTCTGTAATAGAAAAAAACAAAGATTCAATCTATATTGATTTTATTGATGATTTTAATTTACTTAGAAATCTAAGAAGTGTTGCCCGTGTTTATGTTGTTATGCGTGGCTCTAAATATAACCCGATGTATGTTTCAAATCATAAATCTATTTTGAGTAGTTTGATGGAAACAGTAATAAATAAAAATGAAACAGGATCTTTTAAAACTTTTAAAATTACATGTGCAGGTTCGGATTCAGCTGAAGTAAAAGAAATTGATGATTACATTGAAGATACTTTTAGGTTATCAAAAAAAGAAGAAGCTGACATGAAAGTGCATATAGTAAAAATAGATGATATATGGGAAGTTGGACTTCAGATTACTCCTAGACCTTTATCCTTTAGAGCATATAAAGTTAGAAATATGAGTGGTGCAATGGACCCTACGATTGCTTATGCATTGAATTCTTTGTGTAACTTAGAGGAAGCTAAAACATATCTAAATGTATTTTCTGGTAGTGCTACTTTGCTCATAGAAGCTGGTCAGTGTTACTTAAATTTGAATACATTGGTTGGATTTGATATTGATAAAGAACGCCTATCTTTATCAATTCAAAACATAAAAAAGGCTGGATTAATAAAAAAAATACAAATTAAAGAAGCAGATATATTTAGTCACCCTGATTTTGGAAAATTTGATGTTATTGTATCCGATCTACCTTTTGGCATGGTTATCTCTAAAGATGAAGATCTGGAGAAACTATATAAAACATTTATTGATTATGCAGAAGAACACCTTAATCCTAATGGAAGAGTGGCTGTATATACTAGTGAGTTTAAAATTTTCGAGAAGATAGTTGAAAATTCAAATTTTAATATTATTCAAATATTAGATATTCGATTAATCACATCTGAGGAGCAATATTTGCCAACAAAGATATTAGTACTTAAATCAAAATAATATATCATTGAACTTTTCCATTGTAGACTAAAATTTTGTTTCCTTCTATTTTGTTATAAATTTCAACAGAATCTTCGAGTGTGTTTGCTATAGGATCCCCTTTTAAATTTAATGAGGTATTTAGTAAAACATAAATACCTGTTTTGTCTCCAAATGATTTTATCAAGTCATATAAAAAAGGATTGTCATTTCTATTAACTGTTTGGACTCTTGCACTACCGTCGTGATGAATTGCACCTTTAATTTTCTCTCTCACTGAATCAACAACTTTGTATTTATATAACATAAAAGGAGATTTATCTGCCCCAATAAAATACTCATGCACTTTTTCTTCTAACACAACAGGTGCTACAGGACGATATGACTCTCTCTTTTTTATTTCTTCACTGAGGTATTTTTTAATATCAATTTTGTCAGGACGGACAAGAAGTGATCGATTTCCCAATGCCCGTGGTCCAATTTCAGCTTTCCCATTATGAAGGATAACGATACCGTCATCCAAAAGAGTTTTAACAGCTTTTTCTATATCGAGACGATCATAACTAATTTTCTCTTCTCCCATGCCCAAGTAAGGAAGCTCTACTTTAGGTTTCTGTCCAGTAATTTCACTAATTAGGTAACATAAAGCACCCAACGATTGTCCTGTGTCATCGCAACACGATGCAATAAAATGGTTCATATTATTGAATGAGTTTAAAACTTCTGTATTTAAATCTAAATTTAAACTTACTCCACCGGCCATAACCAAATTATTACTTTTACTCGTTGTGATAATGTCTTTTAAATTTTTAATTCTTGTATCACAAAATAATTTTTGTACGGAAGTGGCAAAATTAACTATATTGTTATCAGATATTGAGATATTACAACGAATAATATCTGGGAATGTCTTTTTCAGAATATCAGTACTTTTTTCATAAGAACTTTCATTTAATTCCTTAAAATTATCTCTTAACTTAGAGATAATGATTTCATCTGGTTTACCATATGCGATAAGTGCCATCATTTTTCCTTCACAATGAATATCTCCATATAAAAAATACGAGCATGCACCATAAAACTTACCATTTATGTGATCATCTAGTTTTGTATGAATCCTTTCAATTTTATTATTTTTTCCTTCAAAAACAGCCACACATTCTGACCTACCATCCTCTTCATTGTAGTCTCCACCGCCATCACATGTGGAGATTATTGCGTCTTGAAAATCTGACATTAAGTATGATGCCGCGTGAGACATATGATGATTTACAATTAGAACATCCCTTTCTTTTCCGTAAACCTTAAACTTTTTCCAGTAAGGGTTTTTGGGTAAATCTGTTACTTTATCAAAAATCTTTTCTTTTTGAAACAAAATAGGATTTTGAAGTGTTGTCATTGTCCAATAGCTGACATCCTTTATTTTTATACCTAAATATGTCAATCCGTATCCTATAAGCTCATCCATCTCACTTTCATTGCATCTTTTTCTTTTTACTCTAAATATTCGTTCTGCCTCTAAAACTAAAATAATTTTGTTGTTTCTGGCAAATGAAACTGAAGAATCATGAACATTATATGATATAGCACAAAAAAATTTGTCTTTCATTTTTTATGAAAGCAATTATATCATATAAAGGACTAAATTTAAAGGAATATCTGATAAAAATAAAAATATGAACTATTTTAATTGAAAAACTAGTCAAGTTATATATCCAAATTTATATTATAAAAATAAGACAGTTTTTTGATTATTCTCTTAAGAGATTTCCTAACATATCACCAGAAGAATTATTAAAAGAAACTGAGGGTAGATTAGTAACTGATCATTTTGTGTTCCAGTTTATTGATAATATAATTTTGAATTCTGTGGGAGCAAAGTGTGTGCGAAGGGGAGGGTGGGTCAAACACACAGAATGTAGCCTCGGGCATTTCCGCTAGGGCGTCCGGTATCTGACGAGCGCCGCCGTTTTCAAAGTCTCTTCCAGTCAAAGCGAAAGCGACACACTAAATAATAAATATGAAAATGAGAAGAGGGGTTGTGCGAGGGCGGACTCCGTAGGCACGAACAAGAAGTAACTAAATGTTCAGTAACCACTAAACAAAAGAAAGTACCGTACACTCTCCACCACCCCTGCGAGGAGGAGACCGATGCTGGGGAGAGGATTCCTTCCTCTCCCCAAACAGAAGCGGACGACAAACCTTACGGCTCATCTCCTGGTATTTGAGCCGTTAGGTTTGCTCTTGTCCGCACATAGCAATCTAGGCGCTCGTAGCCCTAGCGGAAATGCCCGAGGCGGATGCCGAGGGTTGCACCCACGGACGTAACACTAGCGAGGAATAAGCACGAGACAACAAAGCATTTGAATTGGAACTAGAATTCCGTCAGTTTCTCCCTTCAAAGGAGAAACCCGCCCGAGACTCTCCACCGTCCATACCAAATCAAAAAGAAAATTGTGAAGCTACAAAAGAGTGCGCCATATTTGAAAGATTTATCCTTTAACCCGCAGTCTTGTCTGCCTGTTTTTATCTATCTTCGGCAGGCGGATAATTAAAAGCCCATGCTTTTCTATAGCTTCGGCTTCTTCCACTTGTATTTCTGCGGGAAGCATAATAGTGCGTGAGAACGAGCCCCAATAAAGCTCACGATGAAAATAATCATCATCTTTTACAAATCTCTCGGTTTCTCGTTTGCCTTTTATGGTTACCATATCGCGGGTGATAGAGATATCCAAATCTTCCGGCTTTACTCCGGCGACCATGCTTTTTATAACAATTTCGGACGGCGTTTGATATACGTCAATAGTCAACTGTCCTTCTTCACTGTCTTCGTCAAACCAGGCTTCGCCTGAGGCTTTGCTTGGCACCCTGCTTTCTTCCTGCAATTCCTCGTCCATCTTTACGGTGCCCGTAAGTTTTTCAAAAAATGACCGGTTATCTTTCATAATTTTGTGTTTTTAAATGTTTTACTTTTTCAAATAAAAGGAGAAGAATGATTATCCCAAACCACACTCCGGAAAATATAAGCAAAATATTTATTTGACTTCCATTAATTATAAGTAAATTGAATACAGTATGCAAGAGAATTGCTGTTATTATGCCCAAACTAAGGTATATTTTCTTCCAACCGCGACTTTTGTAAAAAGACAGTCCCATAGATATGCCGATAGTGGCGGAGGCGACAATGTGGAGTAGGCTGGCTCCCACGAACCGCAGGTTTCCATGAATAATAACCTCTAGCAGGTTTCCATCTCGAATAGAAGGGATAAGGAATAAAGTATTTTCAAAGGTAACAAAGCCCAGAGCGGAAATGATAAGATAGATTATATCATCCACCGGCTCATCTGTGATTTTTTTGTTCCTTAGCGCAATAAAGTACACAAATGCAAATTTAAATGTTTCTTCTATGGATGCCCATAGTGTGAAAGACAAGATATCTTTGCCTTTAATGTGAATATAGACAAGTTGCTCTAACGGCACAACAAAAAGCACTGCTAGCATCCCGCCAAGGAAAGAAAGAGTAATCATTTTTGCTGACTCCGGATGTATATCTTCCTTAAGCCAAAACCACAGCCAAATCAGGGCGGGAATAAGACCAAAGAGGAAAGCCAGTATAAAAGGATATTTTTGGATGAAGTCTAAAAGCATGGAACAGTTTCTAATTTTTAAACAGGCCACTCTGTAACCATAAGCAAATTTTTGTCAGACAATTCCAAATGTGACCAGATTTCTTCGGTGATAAACGGCATGAACGGATGTAAAAGTTTGAGCGAAGTTTCTAAGATGTGGCGCAGGGTGTATTGCGCGGAAGTTTTGATTTGCAAGTCCCGGCTTTTTAGTTTCTCTTTTGACTCCTCTATTATTTTATCAGCAAAGGTGTGCCATACATAATGGTAGAGCTTTTCTCCCGCGAGGTAAAAACGGTACTCTTCCATATCTTTTGTTACATCTTCGGTTAGAGCCTGCAATTCTGAAATATAATTTTTGTCGCTCTCGGCAAGTTTTTTCGGTTTTTTGCCGTCCCAACTTTCTGCGCTGGTCAAAACATATCGGGTAATGTTCCAAATTTTATTGGAAAATAGCTTGTAAGCTTTGACTTTTTGCATGTCAAATTTGCTGTCCGCTCCAGGACCTACTCCAACGATAAGAGCCATGCGCAAAGCATCTGCTCCAAACTGTTCAATCATATCTATCGGGTCGATGCCATTTCCCAGAGATTTGCTGAACTTTTGGCCTTTCTGGTCCCGCACCATACCGTGAATATAGGCAGTTTTAAATGGGACTTGCCCGACAAGGTACGTGCTCATAAGTATCATTCTCGCAATCCAGAAAAAAAGTATTTCATAACCTGGCGCCATAAAAGTCATAGGGTGATAGCCATTCAAATCTTCCGTAGAATCTGGCCAGCCGAGAGTGGAAAATGTCCATAATCCCGAAGAAAACCATGTATCCAGAGTATCCGGGTCTTGTTCCCAGCCATCTTCTTTTGGCACTTCAATATCGCAATATGTTTGGTCATTTTTATACCAGACGGGAATTCTATGTCCGTACCACAGTTGTCTGGAGATGCACCAGTCTCGCAGGTTTTCTATCCAGTGGGTATAAATCTTTTCAAATCTGTCTGGAATAATGGTGATACTTTTATTTTCCACCACCGAAAGCATCAGTTTTTTCAAAGTTACCATTTCCGTGTTTCTCTCAAACTCTTTGTTCACATTTACAAACCACTGAAGCTTCGGTAGCGGCTCTATCACTCCTCCCGTGCGTTCCGCTATGGAAATATTCTGGTCAATTTCCTCCTCTTCCGTCATGAGATTATTATCTCGCAGCCACTGAACCACTATTTCCCGGGCTTCGGCTGTTTTTTTACCAGCAAGCAACGGTGATGCGACAGACATTTTTGCGTATTCGTTTATAACTTGTTTTTTTGGCAGGTTATTTTTCTCTGCGATTTCCCAGTCTATAGCGCTATGGGATGGAGTAACCCCGAGAGCTCCTGTACCGAACTCCGGGTCTACATTTTTATCTGTCACGACTTTGATTGAAAGTTTTTCTCCGACAAAGTCATCAATTTCGAATGTTTTGCCGACAAATTTTTTATACCGAATATCGTCCGGATGTACCGCAACTGCGGTATCTCCAACTTTTGTTTCCGGCCTTGTGGTGGAAATGGCAATGGGGAAGTCGTGAGAGTATGTAAAAGTATACAAAGTTGCCTTTCTTTCTTCGTATACGATTTCATCGTCTGAAATGGTGGTTTGACCTTTCGGGTCCCAATTGATTATTTTATTTCCGCGATATATTAGTCCATCATCATACATTCTTTTGAAAGCCGTTCGTACGGCAAAATTTCTTTTTTCATCGAACGTGAACGCTTCACGCGACCAATCTAAAGACGCACCCATGCGGCGAACCTGGCTGACAATGGTATCATGGCTATTTTGCGCAAACTTCTCTACTTTCTTTATAAACTCTTCTCGGGTAAAATCTTGTTTTCTTTTACCTTCTTCTTTTTCCAACAGTTTCGCAACTTTCGATTCTGTGGCAATGGGAGCATGGTCTGTACCGGGAATCCATAACGTTTTTTTGCCCCGCATACGGTTGTATCTGACCACGATATCCTGCAACGTATCTTCAAAGGCGTGACCCATATGAAGAGTGCCCGTTACATTAGGAGGAGGGAGAACTATGGAAAAATATGGCGCATCTTTTTTTGTAACACCTTTTTCTACGCACACATCAGGGTTAAAAAAACCACTCTGTTCCCACAGCTCGTAAATCTTTTTTTCAGTGTTTCCCGGATTGTATGGAGATAAAAAAACAGGCTTCATATATTAATCATTTTTATCTTCTTAAGATAACATGAAACAGGATTTAATTGTAGTTTTTAAATTATATGGATATAAAAGACATACTTTTTATATAGGACATATATTAAGGACAGTTATTGTCTTTAATAATTATTTAAAAGACGTATAAGACATGTTAACTGAGTGTTTTATAACTATTCAACCTTAAATTGCCATTGGCGATTATTTTTTCAGATTTTTTCAGAAGTTCCGGATAAAGCGTAACATTTATATATGTTGCGCAGGCAATCATAAGAGCGTTATCTCCCGCCATGGCGTTAGTTGGAACTAAAACCTTAAGATCGGAATATTTTGTTTCAAACTCTCCGAAAGTTTCTCGCAATTTCTTGTTTGCCATGACTCCGCCGGCAATAATCAAAGTTTTTGACTCTGTTTTTTCTAAGGCTTCTTTGGTTTTTTCTACAAGTACTTCTACAACTGCGTTTTCAAATTCTCTGGCGATATCTTCTTTATCTGTGTCAGCTAGTTCCCTTCCGGCGCTTACAAAATTATCTCGCAAATAATACAGAACAGAAGTTTTCAACCCTGCAAATGAGAAGTCCAAATCGTGCGAGTGTAACATCGGCCGTGGGAATTTCGCTATGTGAATCAAGTTTTCATCTCTTGCTTTTTCCGCCAATTTTGATATTTGCGGACCACCGGGATAGGGAAGTCCAAGCATTCGGGCGGTTTTATCAAAAGCTTCTCCGACCGCGTCATCGCGGGTTTCCCCGATTATTTTGTATTCTCCCCAGTTTTTTATTTCTACAAGCTCGGTATGTCCTCCGGAGATAAGAAGTGCCATGGCAGGAAACTGTATTTCGTTTGCTTTTTTTGAAATTTGGAATTTTTCATTTGATATTGCTTCTGTTTTATCTATTAAAACAGAAGCGATGTGTCCTTCCATATGATTAGTTCCTACAACGGGAATACCCCATAGTTTTCCGAGAGCGGTCGCGCAATTTATGCCTACCCACAGGGCTGGAACAAGCCCCGGACCTGCCGTGACAGAAATTACATCAATATCCGGCTTTTCTATCTTTTCCAAAGCTTCTCTCAATTTTTCATACATACCTTCTTCTCTTTCTAAAGTATTTTCAATTTCATTCCATGTTTCTTCTGTATAGTTTGTTTTTTCTTGAGCATACATATTCGCTTCTGCCAAAACTTTTTTCAAAAGCATCGGAAGCTTTTTTGCATGTTCCCTTTTGGCAAGCATCGGAAATACTCCGCCGTACTCTTTGTGAATATCTATCTGCGAAAAAAGTGCATTTCCAAGCACAGTAAAAGTAGGGGACTCTAACCCACCAGTTGCTTCAATAATGCTAACCGCTGTTTCATCGCAACTCGTTTCAATCGAAAGGATAATCATGATGTATATATTAACTGAAAATAAAAATTACCACTTCTCGCCCCGTACCGAACTATGCTCTGGTACTGGGGTCGTCACAGCTTGTTTCAATGCTTAAAATCTTCATCTGTGGGCGGTACAGAATTCGAATCTGTGGCCTCGTTCACGTCAAGAACGCGCTCTAACCAACTGAGCTAACCGCCCAATAATACAAAATAAAGTTAACACATTTTTGCTTTTTAGACAAAAAATGTTATATTTCTCTTGTTAAATACGAATGGCGGCCCTATCGTCTATCGGTCAGGACACGGCCTTTTCAAGGCTGTAAGCGCGGTTCGACTCCGCGTAGGGTCATGGGAGCAAGAACCGCCTTTGGGCGGTTTTTGCATGCACATGACCCTACGCGAGGAAAGGGTCGGAAAACTTGTTTGGTTTTCCGTGGAGGAAGGATTGGGAAAACCATGGGTTTCCCAGGGCGGTATGGGTCACAAAAAATTATCGCTTCCCATTCTCGTTTTGTTTGCGCAGGATTTTTTTGAATTGAATGGGTGAGGTTGGGATTGGGACCCGACCGCAAGACCTTTTGAGTTTGTACTCAAACCAAAAGGTATACGGTTTCTGTAAGAAAATGGTGGTCAAGCGCGTAGGCTTTGTTTCTCGAACATTTCAGATTGAAGTTTTAAAATGTTAAAATAGATCTATGAACACATACAACTGGTACTCCAAACTAATAAAACCGACATGGGCTCCGCCCGCTTGGCTCTTTGGACCAATGTGGACTTTTTTGTATATTTTAATCACGGTGTCATTTGGTAAAGTGTTTTTAATGGTGTGGCAAAAACAAATTACACTCATCGTCGCTTTGCCATTTATTCTAAATTTGATTTTCAACTTCGCCTTTACGCCTCTACAATTTGGATTAAAGAATAATCTTTTGTCGGCGATTGATATTCTGCTCGTCCTCGGCACACTCATTTGGGCTATGATTGCCATTTATCCACACATGAAATGGATTACCTATATTCAAGTCCCGTACCTGCTTTGGGTGTTATTTGCAACTATTTTGCAATTAACTATTACATTTATAAACAAATAAAGGGAATCTTCCTCGACATTTAGGCGCGAATAGCCCTAGCGGAAATGTCCGAGGCAAATACCGAGGACGGACTCCGTAGTCACGGACGAAATATAATAGAATGTTCGAAACACCACTTTGATCTTGGAAAAAGGTTAGAGCAAAGTGTAGAATTACATCACAAATGTTGGAAGAATACAAAGATAAGCTTTGGCAAGATAACTTGGATAGCGTTAATCTAAGAAGCGACATTCTCGTAAATAAAAGAGTGATGGAATTGCTCGGCAATATTAAAGGCAAAAAAATTTTAGATGATGGGTGTGGGAATGGAAAAGTATCTAGAATGTTAACTAAAAATGGTGTTCATGTCTATGGAGTAGATAAAACTCCAGAGCAGATTGATACAGCAAAGAAGGTATCTTCTAATATTTTGTATTTTGTGGGTGATATGGCTAAATTAGACGAAATAGATTTGCCAAAAGATTTTGATATCGTAATTTCTTTGATGGCTTTTCTGTATCTTGATCCAGAACAATTTATTCAAGCTCTTGTGCAAATAAGAGGACACCTAAAAAAAGAGGGTAGGTTTGTATACGCCAATATTCATCCCTCTCGCTATCCAGGCAAACTAAAGGTTGAAGATGAATTCCCTACAACCAATAATAAAATTTTTAAAACAGCTTTTTATAACCACTCACTATTTTTTATAAAAGATGCTTTTGTAAAAAATGGCTTTATAATAAAAAATATATTAGAGCCACTGCCAACCAAAAGTGAAATAGAAAAATATCCTATACTTTTTTCTCAAAATACAGAAAACCCTCAGTACCTTATAATTGAGGCAACTTTAATATAAAAACCTACCAAACTACTTCGTGTGCAAATTTACGTAGATATCCTCCAGTGCTTTTACTGCATCGCCTGAGGCAATGTTGTTTTGGTGGTAAAGTCCGTCAGTGGCATCTCCAGCGGCCCATATGCCCGGGACTTTTGTCTGTTGGGTACGTGGGTCAATAGGTATTTGTCCTATTTCGTTTAGCTCTAAAATATTTTTGGCAAAATATGTTGTAGGTAGTAAGCCGATTTCCACAAAGATGCCCGGTGTCTGTATCTCGTGGAGCTCTTTTGTCACAGCGTCCTTGTAGGTAATGCTAGTTACAAATTTATCGCCTTTGATTTCTGTCGGCACGGCGTTTGTGATGATTTTGAAATTTGGATTTGCCTTCAGTTTATTTATTGTGATTTCATCTGCGCGGAATTTTTCCGTACGATTTAAAAGAGTGACGGATTTGCAATATGCCAGAAGCTGGGCTGACGTTTCAAATGCGGCATTTCCTCCGCCAATAACCACCACATCTTGGCCTGCGAAAAGTGGTCCATCACAGGAAGCGCAGTATGTCAGACCCTTGTTATCAAATTCCTTTGCCCCGAGGATTTCCAGTTTTCGGCGGGTGCTTCCAGTGGTGATTAAAACAGTTTTAGTTTGGTATTCTGCCTTATCTGTAATCACAACAAAACCCTTACTTGGAAGCTCGGCTTCCAAGTGCTTGATGTCTTGGACATACTCACCCTCTTTTATTTCTATGGAGTCACCAGCGTATGCCTCTAAGTGTTTTTTGAAATTTAAAGCAAGCTCGGTACCGGTGATTTTTACCGTACCAATCCAGTTTTCTATGTTTTCGGAAACGACGGACTGCCCGCCGAATTCAGGTGCGATAAGGAGAGTTTTGAGCTTTTTACGAGCAGCGTATACACCCGCAGATACGCCAGCTGGTCCGCCTCCAATAATAATTAAGTCGTAAATCATAATTTAAAAAGTATACCGTAAAATTCTATTTCAGTCTAAGTGTAAAAAGGTGGCATTTCTGCCACCTCACAAAGTATTAGGGAAATTAAAGGAAAGTTGTAACTAGAACAATGATACAACTTCCAATAAGCATGATCCCTCCAATGCGTCCGGGCCAATCTCTGCTTCCCGATAATCCACAGAGCATGAGAATCGTTCCTCCAACAAAAAGAGTTGTTGCGATAGAAAACATAGATACCCTCCTATAAACAGAGTACAGCAAAATAGAAGGTTGGTCTATTTGAGCTTTGATCGTCTTAGAAATGCCGGTACTGCGCCCCAATCGTCAGTCTCGTCCGCTTCAAGCACCTTTCCTTCAGGAGATGGAGTGTATGTTTTCTTTTCCTCAACATCTTTTTCTTTTCCAGCCGGCGCCGATTGGAAAAGTGTTTTCTTTGTGAAGTTTTCAGGGAAGTTAGAAGCAATAACGGTGATTTTGACCTCGCCTTTTTTCAGCTTTTCGTCGCGTACGGTACCGAAAATAATTTTGGCATTCGGGTCAACTGATTCCGTGACAACCTTGGCGGCGTCCTGGATTTCAAACATGCCCAAGTCATCTCCTCCGGCAATGGAGAATAGCACACCCTTTGCTCCGTTTATAGAAACTTCAAGAAGAGGGGAGTTAATAGCCATTCTTGCCGCTTCTTCCGCGCGCTTTTCGCCTGTGGCAGTGCCGATGCCCATAAGAGCCGGTCCGGCGTTTTCCATGACCGCTTTTATGTCCGCAAAATCTATATTGATAATACCCGGAGTGGTAATAAGGTCGGAGATGCCTTCCACTGCCGACTTCAAAACGTCATCACAAATGGCGAAAGCGCTTTTTGCCGTGGTTTCTTTGGTAATAGTGGAGAGAAGTCTGTCATTTGGAATAACTATAATGGCGTCAACAGCCTGGCGCAACTCCTCAAGCCCGATATCGGCGATTTTCATTCTTTGCTGTCCTTCAAAGAAAAACGGTTTGGTTACCACAGCTACAGTCAAAGCTCCCATTTCTTTGGCAACTCTGGCGACTATTGGTGCCGCTCCCGTGCCTGTGCCACCGCCTAATCCGCAAGTGATAAATATCATGTCCGCTCCTTTGCAGACTTCCTGGACTTCTTCTTTAGTTTCTTCAATTGCCCGCTTGCCGAGCTCAGGATTCATTCCGGCGCCTAGCCCTCGGGTGAGATTTTTACCGATATGGATTTTGCGTTTTGCCAATGAGTGATGGAGGTCTTGGGAATCCGTATTGATGGCGATAAAGTCAACCCCTTTTACTTTGGAGTTAATCATGTGGTTAATGGCATTTTTCCCTGAACCGCCTATTCCGAGGACTTTGATTCGAGCGAAGGCTTCTATGTCTGGTTTAATTTGGACCATAAGGTTCTGGTTAGTTAGTCCCTATAGTATCACAAAGCAAAAAAATAAAAACAGTTGACATAAATGTGCCAGCTGTTCTCTAATAAATACGTAGTTAAGCGGATTTTAAGGCAAAAATTGCTTAATCCAGCTTAAGATTTTTGTCCCCGATTTGTTCATGGTGTTGCGCAGTCCCAAGTTTACTTTCTCTTCTTTGGAAAATCCTAGCATGCACAATCCGTATGCCACTGCCCATGTGGAGTCTTTGATGCGGTTTTTTTCTCCGCCGGTGTTTAATTCCGCAACCCGCGACGGCAATTTCAGGGTAGCTCTGGCAAAATCTTCTATTGTGCCGATGCCACTTCCGCCTCCGGTGATAAATATGCCGGCAGGCAGAAGTTCGCTCCGGCCGATTTTTTTCAAATGATTTTCTATAAGCTCAAACATGTCGGAAAGTCTGGCACTTATAATCTCGTCAAGTTTCTTTTTTGGAAATGAATTAGCGCTTATGGCGCCGATTTTTATATTCTCCGCTTCTTCAAGGGGGATTTTCAGTCCCAAGGCTATGTCATTGGTGATATCCGTAGAGCCGATAGGAAAAACTTCCAGAGAAACAGGTATGTTATTTTCAAATACAACGATGGAAATTGTTTCGGCGCCGATATTTGCCAATACCGCTCCAGCCATTTTTTGCTGTTTGGAAAGGGTAACGAATGATGCGGCAATAGGGGAAGCCATTACATCAATAACTTCTATCCCGGATTCGTCCACTGCCTGTAAGAGGTCATTTAGGTGAGGGTCAAGACAAGTGACGAAAAGCATTTTAACTTCGAGCTTGCTTCCTTTCATGCCTAGGGGGGTTTTTGCCAAAACAGGCTTCCCGTCTATCTTATAAGAAAGGGGAATGGAGTGAAGAATTCTCCGGTTTTGTATTAAAGCTGGCGGAATGCCCTCCTCGCATTCTTCGTCGATATTTTCAATATCCAGTTCGGTAATCTCCAAATCTGCCCGGCTGATAACGGTAGTGGCGGTAGAAGTTACTCCTTGAAGGCCTATTCCGCCAATAGCGACAAAAGCCTTGTGAATTTTGACTCCGGAGGTTTTTTCCGCCAAAGCAACAGCTGTTTTAATGCTTTGGGTAACCTCTGCGCCATTTATAATATAGCCATGGCGCATACCTTTTGATTCTCCTAACCCAGTACCTATAATGCGTGTTGAAAATTTGGCGTTTCCATCACCCTGGTTTTTTACAAGTTCAGCGACTACCACTTTGACTTGGTATGTGCCTATATCTATTCCAACTGTGATATTACGAAGCATTTATAGGAGATAATTTAAAATTTAGAATTTAAACTTTAAAATTAATTCCTAAATTCTAAAGTCTAAATTTTAAATTTAGATTAGATACCAAATTGCTTGCGCAATTTTATTTCTAACATCTCCATTGTATCACCGTGGCCGTGTCCTTTCAAATGCACTAAACCGTGGATAAATAAAAATGCAATGAAATTTGAAAACTTTCTGCCGAAATCTTTTGCTTCTTTTTCGGCGACTTTGGGTGTGATAAAAATCTCACCAGACTTTTTGTCCAAAGGAAAACTCAAAATATTCGTCGGCTTATTTTTTCCTCTGTATGTGTTGTTTAATTTTTTTGAAGTTGCTCCTCCGATAAAAACCAGCGAAAGCTCGTAATCTTTTCCCAACACTGCATCCTTAATTTTGCCAAAAAATACGCGCGGTATCTTGCCTCGCGCCTTGTTGGTAATAGTGAAATTAGTATTCATCCTAATTTAAATTTTAAAATTTAGAATTTAAAATTAATTTAAAAAGTCTAAATTCTAAATTTTAAATTGTTATTTTTTACCACGGATATATTCGGACATTTTGCCAAGCTTGATAAGTTCCGCCACTTCTTCTCTGCGCTTCAAAACTTTGAGAGTTTTCTTTTTCTTTACGTACTCCGAGGCTTTTCTTGCGGAATATCGGATGCTTCGCACGCGCGGCAAAATACCCGAACCTTGCACGCGCTTTGTAAAGCGCCTAATGAGGTTTACATTGTTTTCGTTGCCGGTTTTAACTACTTCAGCATTTATCATCCCAGTAGTAGAAAATGACACTCAGTCACCTTGTTATAGTTATTAATTATAGTTTATATAAATTACCGCACAGGGAATCTGGCAAAACGCCATTTTCACTACGGGATAGCCCTGTAGTGAAGTTGGCATCTGTTTATGCGCTTCGCGCAATGCCAACTTCTACTACCGGGGCATATGGAAAGCATTCTACAGTTTTTTCAAAAATTCCGCAAGTTTTGGCAACGGAACCGTTTCCTGTTCCCGGTTTGCGATATTTCTGACTATGATGGTGTTTTCCATAGCTTCTTTTTGGCCCATGACGAGAACATGCGTGGCGCGCATGTATTCCGCGCCGGAAAGTTGTCCGGTGATTTTATCTTTGGTTATGGAATGATACACGGGTATTTTTTCCTTGCGTAGCATTTCCACGACATTCAAGGCTTTGAGTTTGGCGGACGGCCCGAGTTGGACTAAATAGAACTTCGGCCTTTTTATATTTTTAATAATCACTTTTTTTGATAAGCTGGGTTGTTTTTTAACAAATAGAGTAACACCAATCGAGGGAATTTCTCTTTTTGCTCCCAACTTTTTTGCCAAATGATTGTAGCGGTAGCCATACGCCAATAGTGTTCCGTCTGTCGCGGCTTGCTCCTTAACTGTTGTTGGGGTTTGCCTGATTTCAAAAACAGTATACGAGGCGTAAAGTTTGTTTGAAAGGACACTCGGATTTATTTTATAGGCGATATCAAAAGCTTCCATGCATTCCAAAACTTCCTTGAAATGGGCTCTGGCTATATCTGAAAGCATTGCTATTGGCTGGGGTGCGTTCTTTCTGAAATCTTTGGCTTCTTCGGACTTGTCGGCCAGTATAGAATAATAATTCTTACGCATTTCCTGGCGCAATTTTGAAGTTAAATCGTGTCTGTGCTTACGGAAATATCCCGAAAGCTCGCGTTCAAATTTGCTGATGGATTCTTTATCTCCGATTGAGTTTATGTCCACATACAAATCTTTGTATCCAAGGTCGCCCAAAACGGCCAAAACGCATTTCATGACGAGGGCTTCGCTTGTGGACCTTCCGCTTCCCATAACTTCAAACCCGTAAACTTCTTGGTTTGGTTTTTTCCCACCTTCTCGGCGGGTTCCGGGTGAGGCGACTTTTTCTTGCCTATGCAACGGCTTTTTATAATGAATAGCAATCGGCTGGGATTCAGTTTCTTTCCTCTCGTTTATATACCACTCTGTTAGTGCCGCTTTTTCCTCGGCGTCGCTGTAATAGTCAAAGTCTTTGAATTGTTTTGCTTTAGAAATATGTTCCGGTTTTATGTGCGGAGGCTTTATGACCGTAAAGCCGTATTGCACGGCAATTTCTCCGACCTTGTCGCACTCTGTGGTGGCATAACTCTTTTCTTGTTTGACTTTGTCTTTTTTTACAGTGTGCGCGGTGTTCATCGTATTTAAAATTTTTAATGATTCGCTCTAAAATTAAAAATTAATTTTAAATTCTAAATTAAAAAGTAAAATTAACTTTTATCTGCGCCCGGAGCTATTCCTATTTTGCTCAAAGGATAGAGGCGTAACAACGGTTTACCGAGAATGTATTTTTTTGGCAGCGGTCCCCACGAGCGCGAATCAAAACTTTCGGCCCTGTTGTCGCCCATGACAAAATATTCATCTCCGGCAAGAGTTTTTTCATATGAGCTTATGCAGGTGTGCATGGCTAGGGTGCAAGTATTTTTGACATATGACTGGTCAACCGCAAATCCTTTCGGGTTTTCAGCGTTTATGATGGTCGTAAGGTTATCTCTTACGATAACGGTTTCGCCGGGAAGGCCGATGATTCTCTTTATAAAATTTTTTCTAGGGTCGCCTGGGTACCGGAAAACAGCAACAGAATTTCTTTCCGGTGCGCCAAAGCCATAAGAAAGTTTGTCTATAATGAGATAGTCCCCAGTTTTAAATGTCGGGTCCATTGAGGCTCCTTCCACGATATATGGTTCGGCAATATATAGCCGAAAGGGGAGGACGATGCCAAAAGCGATAATGGCGAATATGAAAATTTCTCGCAAGAGAGAAGAACTTTTCTTTGGGAGCTCCTTAAATGGAGTTTGTTCACTGGCCGCTAAAACAACAGGAGAATTTTCGGGATTCATGCAAACAGTATACAGCTCCACGTTGCTTGACACAATAGGAATTAGTAAGTTCTGGTATTTTTAGACTCTAAAGTTTATGGTTTTAAATTTAAAATTAATCATTAAAAAATTGATTTTAACTTATAAAGTTTAAATTTTAAATTATTATGATATGCTTTAAATATGTCTTATATAATTGTCGGACTCGGAAATCCGGGAGATGAATACAAAGAAACTCGCCACAATACCGGGCGGATGCTTGTAGAGTGGTTTGGCAAATCTGTTGGCGCAGAGTGGAAAACTGACGGCAAGGTGAAAGCTACGACAGCAAAAATAAAAATCGGCAATACTGGTGTTATCCTAGTATTGCCGGACACTTTTATGAATAATTCTGGGAAAAGTTTGAAGCTGTTGGTGACTAGTGGCAAGGTGGCAGAAAAAATGATGGTTGTTTACGATGACCTAGATTTACCGTTCGGCAAAGCAAAAATCTCTTTCAATAAGTCGTCCGGCGGACACAAAGGACTGGAATCTATTATAAAATCAATAAAAACAGAAAAATTTGCTCGCATACGCGTCGGCGTATCTCCGACAACCGCAACTGGTAAAATTCGCAAACCCCAAGGCGAAGAAGCGGTGACGAAAGTGATTTTAGGCAAATTCAAACCTGAAGAACTAGCTCAACTCAAAAAACTCTCCAAAAAGGTCGCTGAAGCTCTTGAAACTTTCGTTTCCTCTGGTCTAGAAAGAGCAATGACAGGGTTTAATTAGTTATGTTATACCTGATTTTAGGAGGTTCGTTATGGATGAGGAAAGGATAAGACAGATTATCTCCCAGATGTTTCCAAGCCATTGAACTATTACGTGTATTTGACAACATGGTACTAAGTGTGCTAAACTTTAAGTGGAATGTTAAACACCTTTTTGACAAGCCTTTAAAGGAGACGAAATGAGAAAATTTGGGTTTTCGATTTTGATTGTGCTGTTTCTGGCGGTTCCAGTTTTCAGTCAGACAGCCTCGGCGGTTTGTCCGGCGACTCTTGGCTTGGAATTCCCGGCTGATGTCCGAGAAGCTTCCATCATGTTTGAGAAAGCCTGTGCAGAATCGCAACAGAAGTTTACCGATTTGAAAGCGGCGACCGAAAAGGCCAAGGAAGAGCTTTCGCGCACATTAGCGAGCAACTCATCGTTCCTCCAGCTTTTTTCAGCTTACGGTAATTACCTAGTTACCAATTCAGAGGAGATGGTGGAGTTTTCTCGTTTTGGTCGACTTGTAACATCGGTAGCTTTTAAATGGCTTGACTTCGGTATTTCCCAAAGGAAACAAGGTCGTGATAATGACCCTATTCTGGCCAGGAAATACGGAGTATGGCAGAGTGCCGCTCTGGAAGTATCCAGAATACGTACAAGGGATGACAAAGAGCTCTTGGCTCAAGTTCACGAAGAGTTAAATCGGCGTAATGCCACCGAAAGAGAGGAGTTCCGCAAAATGCTCGAAGAACTTAATCGTCCGATTTTTGTTCCAAAGTAAGCTATGGCATTGCCACTTACAAAAAGCCTGCAACGGATTGCGGGCTTTTCTATAAATTCCCCAAAAAAGTTGCCGAAGTACTTGAAAAGTTTGTCACTTTCGGTTTAGAAAAGGCAATGACAGGTTTTAATTGATATGCTAGTCTCTTTGTGGAGGAGGTCATGATAGACGAAAGTTTCAGAAATCAGATTGCTTGGAAGTATCTAGTTCACACGATAGTGAAAAATGGTTTTCCAGAAGATTTGACGGGTCCTGTACCGATTGAGCTCATGATATCCATCGGTGTTCCAGCTGATTTAATCAATGAGTTTAAACGAGAACTTCGAAAAATTATCCATGTCGTAAAATCCCCAAAAGCCTAGGCTTTTGGGGATTTCAAACTGGGCAGTACGATGAGTATCACTTTTGCATTTTAGAAGATGAGATTCGTGAAAAAGACCCGAGCTATTATTTGCTCACAAAACTCAAAGTCATTTTCTGCTCTTTTGCATCAAACATTGTAATTTTAAATTTGTATGACTTGCCGAGTTCTAGGGCATTGTGAAGCTTTTCATCAGAGCCAAATTCGGAAATATGAACCAACCCGGCGATACCTTCCTCAATACTTGCTAGTGCGCCGTGTTTGTTGAATTTGATGACCACACCTTCTACCATATCGTCCTTTTTATATTTTTTCTCCGCTTCATGCCACGGGTTTTCTTTCAATGCTTTGATGGACAGGGAAATCTTGCCGTCTTTGATTTCAATAATTTTCACTTTGATTTTTTCTCCGATATGGAACATGAGTTTTGGATTCTCCACCAGGGCCCAGTCTATCTCGGAGATGTGCACCAGTCCTTCCAGTCCTTCTTCAAGCTTTACGAAAATGCCAAAGTCCACCATGCCGGTTACTTCGCCCATGACCACATCTCCCAAAACATATTTATCTATAATATATTCTTTGTTTTTCTGTTCAGGATTTTTCTCGGAGAAAATGAGTTTGCCTTCCTTTGGAGAAACGCCGATTATGGCTACGGAAATTTTCTGGCCGATAAGTTTTTTGAGTTCTTCCAGTATCCTGTCTTTGTCGCCGTCAGTTACTCTGGGATAGTGCTCGGTCTTGAGCTGTGATGCGGGCAAAAAGCCGGAGATGCCTTGCCATGAGAGAATGAGTCCGCCCTTGTTTGCTTCCTGCACAGGCAGTTCAAATATTTTCTTTTCTGCAATGGCTGATTCCGCTTCGTTCCAAATAAGCGCTTGCCGAGCTTCTTTCAGAGAGATTTCAATGTAGCCATCTTTGTTGTCTAAGCTGACTACTTTACCGGCCACTGTATCACCGACATTTATCTTTTTGATAATATCGCGGGCATTGATGTACTCTCGACCGTAAATAATACCTGTGCCGAAAGGGGGAATATCAATGAAAACTTTTGATTTTTCTATGCCTAAAACTGTCCCTTCTATGACATCATCAATTGATGGGGGATTCGCGCTTTCAGTCAAAATTTTTGACATCACACTCTCCTTTTTTGGTTTTTCTTCTATCTCACCAAGTTCAACTTTTACTTCATCTTCTAATGTTGTATTCATTGAGTTGTTCGCAATAAGCGGTTTGCTCTCTAACTACTGTAACCGGATGAGGCAAGGTTAGCGCTAATAGCGGCTAATAAAATACTTGCTAAGTATACATAAATCCCCTAGTTTGTCTACTGTGAATTATTCGTAGCCATTCGTAAATTCGTGACTTATTTGTATATTCGTATATACTATTCGTATTATGATTATTACTTACCATGGAGCGGATTTCTTTAAAGTTTCTTTCGGCGATACGACTATTGCCGTTAACCCTATTTCCAAAGATTCAAAACTCAAAAGCACTCGTTTTGGCAGTGATATTACACTTGTTTCTATAAACAGCTCTGAACACAACGGTGCAGAGCTGACTAGTCGTGGAGATAAAGAATCCTTCCTAATCTCCGGTCCCGGAGAGTATGAAGTTTCCGGCGTTTTTATAAAAGGTTTTCTTTCAAAATCAATGTATGGAGGTAGCGAACATATAAATACTATATATACAGTGTCGTTGGAAGGCATGAATCTCGGTTTTCTCGGCGCCCTCTCCGACAATCAGCTTTCAGATGAAGCAAAAGAAGCTATTGAGGGCGTGGACATACTATTTGTACCAATTGGTGGAGATGGTGTATTGGATGCAACTTCTGCCCACAAGCTTTCTGTGCAGTTTGAGCCGAAACTGATTATTCCGTCGCATTTCGGCGATGTTGGCGATGCGAATGCTTTGAAAAAATTCCTGAAAGAAGCCGGCGAAGAGAGCGTAAAGCCGGTAGACAAGCTGACAATTAAAAAGAAAGATTTGGAAGGGAAAGAGGGAGATGTCATTGTTTTAGAGGCGGTCTAAAAACAATTTTGTAATTTCTAATTTTATAATTTTTTAAATAATATCCTAATGTATTAATCCTAGTAGTAGAACAAAGCACACTACAGGACTTCGTTTTTAAACATTAAGGCATTAAAAAATTCTTTGTAAAATTAAAAATTCAAAAATTAAAAATTTTGAATTTATGTTCGACTATCTTGATAAATTAAGACAAAAACCAGAACGAACTAAAAAACAAGTGGCGTTTTTCGTTGCCTCTTTTATCGTTGGAGTTATTTTTGTGGTATGGTTTTCTATTATTTACCCGCAAATTACAGTGAGCAAACATCAAACCGCTAAAGTTCCTGAAAATACCGAACCAAGTCCGGCCTCAGCTTTCAGTCAGACATTTTTTGCCGGCTTATCGGCCATTTCCGAGCAAGTTTCCAAAATCCAAGAAACCGTTTCTTCTTTCTCCACTTTACCGACGTATTATAGCGCCACGACTACTATAAATGACCAATAATTCGATTGAAAATTCAACTGTGATATGCTATAATGTGTAAATAATTTATGCCTTGGTAGTAGAACTTGGCATTGGGCTAAAGCGCATAAACAGATGGGAGCTTCACTACAGGGCTATCCCGTAGTGAAAATGAGGGGAATATACAATACATGAAACGATCGATATTATCAGCTAAAAATAAAATAACACTACTTCAATAAGTAGGGTCATTTTCTACTACTGGGATGGCTAAAAAAACAGACAAGGACGAAAAAATACCTCCAATTTCACCGCAGCGAGTGGCTGTAATACAGCAGGAAATCACGGATGAAATGAAAACCTCCTTTATTGACTACGCTATGTCTGTTATTACGGACAGAGCTCTTCCCGATGTCCGTGATGGTTTGAAGCCCATTCATCGCCGAATTTTGTATACTCTCCACGAGCTAGGGCTTACAGCAGGAGCAAAGACAAGAAAATCGGCAAAAATTATTGGAGATGTCACGGGAAACTATCATCCCCACGGCACGCAGGCGGCTTACGGCTCTCTTGTTGTTATGGCTCAAGATTTCTCCATGAGGTATCCTCTAGTTATCGGTCAAGGAAATTTTGGTTCCATAGATGGAGATAATGCGGCTGCTGACAGGTACACCGAGGCAAAAATGTCCCGCATATCTGGCGAGCTTTTGCGCGATATAGACAAAGAAACGGTCAATTGGGTTCCAAACTACGAAGGCACTCGCAAAGAGCCGACAGTTTTACCAAGCACTGTTCCCACACTTCTTTTAAACGGCACATTGGGCATCGCTGTCGGTATGGCAACATCCATACCCCCCCATAACCTTGGGGAAGTGATGGATGCGGTTTCATACCTTGTTGATAACAAAGATGCTACTACCGAGGATTTGATGCAGTTTGTGAAAGGGCCCGATTTCCCTACCGGCGGATTGGCATTTAACACAAAAGACATTGCTCATGCATATGGTAGCGGAAAAGGCGGCGTGGTAACCCGCGGTGAAGCGGAAATAGTGGAAACAAAGGCCGGAGGGTCCCAGATTGTCATTACATCAATTCCATTTCGCGTGAACAAGGCAAATCTGATAACAAAAATTGCCGAGCTTGTTCGCGAAAAGAAACTGGAAGGAATAAAAGCCATGCGAGATGAATCGGCAAAAGACATTCGCATCGTTATCGATTTAAAAAGTGGCGGGCATCCGCAAACCGTTTTAAATTATATTTACAAACATACCCAGCTGGAGGAAGCCTTCCACTACAACGTGGTAGCGCTCGTTGACGGCATTCCGCAGACCTTGTCGCTGAAAGATATCCTGGAAGAATTTATTTCTCATCGGATGGCGGTCATAAAGCGCCGGACGGAGTTTGATTTGAAAAAAGCTCTGGAGCGCGAACACATTTTGCTTGGATTGAAAAAAGCTCTGGACCATATTGACCAGATAATAAAACTCATTCGCGGGTCAAAGGATACGGCAGAGGCGCACAGAAAGCTCATGCTGGAGTTCAAGTTCTCTGCTATCCAGGCTACGGCTATTTTGGAAATGAAATTATCCAGGCTGGCAAGCCTAGAGCGCAAGAAAGTGGAAGACGAACTCAAGTCTGTGCAGGATTTCATAGAACAAATGAAAGCAATTTTGGCAAGCCCGAGGAAAATTCTCGGAATAATAAAAGAGGAGAGCAGGGAAATAAAAGAAAAGTATGGAGATGAACGCAGAACAAAAATCATAAAAGGCGGTGCAAAAATCATGTCCGTGGAAGACCTCATACCTGACGAGGAAAACGCCCTGGTGTTGACTGCCGGCGGGTATATCAAGCGCACAAATCCGGACGAATTTAGAAAGCAAAAACGTGGGGGAGTCGGCGTGGTTGATTTGGATACAAAAGAAGAGGATTTTGTAACAATGCTTCTTATAACTTCCACGCATTCCGACCTTCTTTTTTTCACCGATAAAGGCAAGGTTTACCAGACTAAAATGTATGATATTCCGGAAGGGCGCAGAGCTACTAGAGGGAAGTCCGTAATGAACTTTTTACCGTTATCCGAAGGAGAAAAAATCACTTCTATTTTGCCTATGCCAAAAGAAGTTAAAAAGTCTGAAGCCAGCCTTATGATGGTGACAAAAATGGGTGTGGCTAAAAAAGTTACCGCTTCAAGTTTCCATGATGTCCGCATATCAGGAATCATCGCTATCAAATTGGAAATGGGAGACGCGCTTATTTCGGCTTCTTTTGTAAACAGAAAAGATACAGTTATCGTGGTTACGGCAAAAGGCCAATCAATTCATTTTAAAGAATCTGATATCCGAGAGATGGGACGGACAGCTATGGGGGTTCGTGGCATTAAACTTGGCAAAGGAGACATTGTTATTTCAGCAGAAGCGGTTTCTCACGAGCTGGACAACGCAACCCTCATGGTCATTTCCCAAAATGGATACGGCAAATGTACCGATATAGATGAATACAAAATTCAGAATCGCGGTGGCTCTGGAATAAAAACGGCAAACGTTACTCCAAAAACCGGCCCACTAATTTCTGCCAAAGTTTTTGCCGGAGGAGACAATGAAGTGGTGGCTATTTCCAAAAAATCCCAAGTAATTCGCGTTGATGCAAAAGAAATTCCAGTTCTCGGCCGTCAGACGCAGGGAGTTAGAATTATGAAACTGCGAGAAGGAGATTCTATTGCAAGTTTGATTTGTCTCTAGTCGGAAGAAATGAAAAGTGATTTAGATACAAAGGGATATGTCATATTTAGAAATGCTTTGAGTCAGTCTGAGATTGAGACCGGAAAGAGTTTTATAGAAGATGGCAAAGTTTTATACACAAAAATGACAGCTTTCATACAGAAAAGTATGATAGGAAAATTAAATGAGATTATGGATTGGGATGCTCAGTATGTAAAATACAGAGTTTCTGATAACAATAATTCATCGGACGCAAGCGCTTTTCACAGAGACATTATTTATCAAGACCGGCAAAAGGAATATATATATCCTGTATACACACTCTTATCTTATTTAGACAAGACTGTTATGGAGCTTATTCCAACGAGTCATATATCTCCTGTTGGGAATTATACAGATGCGTTAAGAACATATAAGTTGAAAGAAACAATAACGATGAATCCCGGGGATTTAATACTCTTTGCTTCAACCATGCTCCATAGAGGAATATTTACGGAACGGCTTCCATACCGAAGGCTTATTCAAGTTTTTGAAATTTTCCCTGATAAAGAATTGTATGAAAAGTATGCCAATAAGTTTTTGCATATACCGTCTCCAAGACCAAAATTGAGCGCGCTCAGTGTGTTTTTCAGCCGATTTAAGCTGTCAACTTTAATTCTAAATATATATGGGTATTTGAATGCTTTCACGGGATACGGGTATCATCCAAGCCTACTTCAGAAATATAATGTGTCTAACTTTACTTACTTGGCTTCAGAAGGGCTGCAGGGTAGAGTAAACGTGGAACCGTATCAATGGCAAACAATAAACAGATACATCTTATCAAGACCGCTGTATGATTTTCCTGAAATGTACAGAAAACAACTAAAATTTATTCAATATACCAGGCAACACATATTATATTCTGCAGTCATATTAATTTTAGGTTTTTTTCTTTTTGTTGGTTTACTAATGATAAGGTAGACAGTTACTGGTTTTTTGTTAATAACTTACATGCGGAAAGCCTTCTCTTTTTATGTCAAGAACGCGACTTGACAGTGTTTGTCCACCTTTTATATTTTCGTGGTTTCTGTTTTTATATTTTTCATATATAATTTAATCATGTTCTCCGACCCGGAAAAAAATATAGACCAATGCGGAATACAGGCAGGTATGAATGTGGTTGATATCGGCGCAGGCTCGGGAGCTTACAGTCTGGCTGCATCTAGGGCTTTGATATCCACCGGTCGAGTGTATGTTATAGATGTGCAAAGAGAGCTTCTTTCCAAGCTGAAAAATCATGCTACGCGAGAGAAGCTCTATAATATAGAGGTCATTTGGGGAGATGCTGAAAAGCCAAACGGTACACAACTCCGGGAAACGTCTATTGATTTGGCGCTTCTGTGCAATGTTATGTTCCAGGTGGAGAACAAACAAAATGTTCTCAATGAAACCAAACGAATATTGAAACCGGGCGGGAGAGTCCTTTTGGTGGACTGGACCGATTCGTTCGGCGGATTGGGACCGGAGCCAAAAGCCGTTCTGAAAAAAGACGTGGCTAAAAATATGTTCGAAAGAGCGGGATTTCATTTGGATAGGGAGATTTCAGCCGGTGCGCACCACTATGGAATGATTTTTAAAAAACTATGAAAACCTCTACACTTGTGGAAGTCTAAACAATTTATTTATATGAACAACATGTCCAAATTCCAGTTGGCGCTTACAGGGATATTCGCAATAAGTATTTTGGTTGGCGTGGCCCTTTTTGCCATGTCCAAAGGCACGTCCAGTACGCAGGCGGCAAACTTGGTTGTCTGGGGTACGTTGCCAAACCAAATTTTTGACGCTGCTTACAAAAATTCCTCGCTTAAAGAAAATTCGCAAATCAAAATTTCCTATGTAAAAAAAGACGAAGCCACATTTGATGCTGACCTGCTGGAAGCTCTGGCAAACGGGGCAGGACCGGACATTGTCATACTGCGCGAGGATGGAGTTTATAAAAATCGCAACAAAATTTTTGTCATCCCGCATGACAACTATTCAGAACGCGCCTTTAAAGACAATTTTATTGAAGAAGGGGAACTTTTTCTCACTTCTGAAGGTGTTTTGGCATTGCCTTTTATGGTTGACCCTTTGGTCATGTATTGGAACAGAGATTTGTTTACAAACAACTTAATCTCCAAACCTCCGCAGTACTGGGACGAAATGTATTCTCTTATAAATACAATCACAAAACGAAGTAGCGGAGGAGATATAACTTTAAGCGCAATTGCTCTAGGGGGCTGGGCTAATATTACAAACGCAAAGGAAATTATTGGCATGCTCTTACTCCAGGCTGGCACGCCCATCACAGCCCGCAACTCTCAAGGAGTAACCTCCGTATTAAACTCCCAGTTTAACTACCCAGTTGCTCCAAGTGATTCGGCTGTTAATTTCTATACGCAGTTCTCCAATCCTTCATCTCCTGCATATACCTGGAATCGGGGATTGCCAACATCCCTTAACCTTTTCCTTTCCGGCAATTTGGCAACTTACATAGGATTTGCAAGCGAGATAGCTTCCATACAGCAAAAAAATTCTAACCTTAATTTTGACGTAACGTATGTTCCGCAGATAAGGGACGCGTCAAAGAGAATAGTTTTCGGCCACATGCAAGCGCTCTCTATTGTAAAGCAATCCAAGCAAATCTCGGCGGCTTTTGTGGCTGTAAACGGACTCTCTGAAACAAATAGCCTAAAAGCCGTGGAAACTGTTACAAATCTGCCTCCGGTCAGGCGCGACTTGCTTGCCGTAAAGCCGACAGATGCTTTTCGCACCGTATTTTACAATTCCGCTCTTCTCGCGCGCTCTTGGATTGACCCGGACAGAACAAAAAGCTCTGCAATATTTCGTGATATGATAGAATCTATAATAAGCGGGCGAAAGCGTCAGAGCGAAGCATTGAGCCAGGCAAATGATGAGCTTAATCTGGCACTTTCAAAATAAACCGGCATGACTTCTCTATTTCGCACAAAAGTAATAAGTTTTGCGATAGCTTCCATCCTGCTCAGCATACCTTTTTTTGCATACGCTGAAACACCTACTAATCCTGCAGGTTCCCCTTCGAAGGTGCCTACGGGCATTACATATGATTGTGCAAATGAACGTGGTGATACGAAATATGGAGAGTGCACCTTTGCGGATGTTATTAACGCGGTGAAAAGAATCGTTAACTATGCCGTTGAATTTGCCCTAATGTTTTCCGTGATAGTCATCGCTGTTGCCGGAGGTAGGTACATGATGTCGGGTGGCAATCCTAGCGAACGCGCCAAAGCAAATGAAATGCTTCTCAAGGTTGTTAAGGGTACCGTTCTTATTATTGCAGCTTGGATGATTGTGAACTTAATAACCACTGCTCTGCTTAGGTCCGGTGTTATTACGTTTGGCATAACCAAATAATTTAAAATATATGAACATCCTTAAAAAAATATCACTTTACCTGACACTGGCTCTTTTGGTTATTGTCCCCATTTTTACAAATGCTGAAACGCCCACTAACCCTACCACTTCGTCAGTAGTAGATGTAAAAATTGACAATCCTTTGGACTGTGGAAAAGCAAACAATAACGATTGTACGCTTATGGACCTCATTACCGCCATTTTAAATAAAATAGTTATGCCCGTTGCCGCTGTGGCGGTAGTAATGTGGATTATCTGGGCAGGGTTCAGCTATGTCATGGCTCAGGGAAAACCGGCGGAAATACAAAAAGCTCACCAAAGGCTTCTATGGTCCCTTATCGGCGCAGGCATACTTCTTGGGGCTGCAGGTATATCCGGAGTGCTTAAAACAACCATTGAAGCCATAATAGCCCCATAATTCATTCTATGAACATGCAAACTCTCAAATCATTTTCGTGGAAAGTTCGTTTTGTGGGAGTGGGTTTATTTTTCCCCGCACTTGCGCTTTCCGCATCGTTATTGCGGGCAGGAAACACATTCAGAGATGTTATACTCTATGTGCTTGGTATTATTTCTGTTCTTACTCCCATTCTCTTTACCTTGGCATTTCTGGTTTTTTTCTGGGGGTTATCCAAATTTATTCTAAGCTCCGGAAACGAAACAGAAGTTGCAAAAGGCAAAAGCTACATGCTTTGGGGCATTTTGGCTTTATTTATTTTACTCACTTTCAAGAGTATTATCAGTTTGGTTTCAAACGACTTAGAGCTTACAACAGGAGGAGCACGGGAGTCAGGTTCACTTTTACCGACAAATATACAAAGTAATTAAATTATTATGAAAAAAAATATCAAAAAAAACATATTAGCCCATGCATTAATCGCAACCAGTTTTTTATTTCCAGTTGTTTCTTTCGCCGCTCTTGGCGGTGTAAGGGACTTGCTTGTCAGTATTAGGGGAATTCTTGACCTTATTATTCCTGTTCTATTTGGTCTGGCTTTAATCTTTTTTTTCTGGGGGGTGGTGCAGTTTATTTTGCATTCTGGGGAAGATAAAACCCGCGAAGATGGCAAAAAGAAAATGTTGTGGGGCATTGTCGCCTTATTTGTTTTTCTTTCCATTTCCGGCATCCTGAATCTTATTGGAGATACTCTTGACATAGATATGTCAGGCACCATTCCGGGTGCCAATAATAATGCTATATACCAATATCCTGGATAGGACAACAGCAGATATTTATCCACAGACAGCTTGTTTTTTGGCTATTTTGTAATATAATTTACGGATAGTTTAATAATTAACAATATAAAGAATGAAAAAAGTTATTTACGTTTTGATGTCTTTTCTGCCTACATTGGCTTTGGCAGCGGCGCCTACTTTTTCAGGTGTTGGCGATTTAGCCACTAATCTTACAGCCGTTATCAACAAAATAATCCCATTTATATTTGCTATTACGGTTATATTTTTCTTTTGGGGTCTTTTCCAGTTTTTGCGAGGCTCTGGCGATCCAAAAATGCGTGAAGAGGGCAGAAGCCACATGATTTATGGTATCCTTGCTATTTTTGTCATGCTCTCCATTTACGGCCTTATAGGTTGGTTACAGGGAACGTTTAATATTACCGGCAGTGAAACTGTTAATCTTCCCGAAGTTCCTACAAACTAAACGCTATTCTGCATGCTTGCTCTCTCAATGGCCTCATTTCTCAACAGGGTCAATGATTTGATTTTGAATCCCATCATCCTGCTTCTGTTTGCCCTTTCTTTTGTCTATTTTGTCTATGGTATCGTCAAGTTTCTCAGAAGTGACGCCGATGACAAGGGAACAAATCGCACGGAAGCACGAAGCTCAATATTGTGGGGGCTTGTCGGCATGCTCATTATGTTTTCGGTGTACGGCATTATCAAATTTGTCTTGGCTTCATTTGGAATTGAAAACGCGGATATTCCGGCAACTGCTAAACCCTATCTCAAATTGTAAGGACAAATAAAGAGCATTAATAAAAAGAAATCGCCGAGCACTATGTGAGTGCCCGGCGTTTTTTGAGTTTATTTTCTACTGACGGTGACGTTCACTGTTTGCGGAACGCCCTTCTCGTCCTCCTTTCTAGATTGGAACTGTGCCCATGGAGAATAGATGGCGGGACTTTGTATCCCCGGCGCATCTTCCGAAGTTTGACCGTCGTATCTCAGGATAACAATTGGTCCATCCTCGGAAATTTCCCCATTACCTAAAGCGATTTTCTCGCTCCATGCGGGGGAAACTGGCGCTACCACTCTAATCGGTTTGTGGTTGGCGTTCTTTCGCGCCTCCTCGTTATCGCTCCAGGCCTCAACACCCATGTGCTCACGGACCCAAAGGGCCATCTGGAGGCATCCGTCTAGGGTGGACATATCGTAGTCCGGTCCCAGAACTTCCGCTTGCGGAGCCCACCACTCTTCTTCCAGTTGCATGACGCACACATGCCCTTTGCGCTTGCTGCGCAGGGGAGTTATGCCGTCTTTTTCAAACTGGTTAAATTGTGTTTCCTTTTCGGCGATTGCAATCATTTGCTGAGGATTTCGTCCGGGAATATTTGTCTCCCAGAATTTTTCCACAGTTGTTTGTACTGTGATATCCGGCGGAAGAGCCTTGACCTCGTTTGTTTGCAGGAAAATGACAACAGGTATGGCAAGTGCCGCAACAACCCACCCAGCCTTGGCCAGCTTCTGGTGTATTGGCTTGCCATCTCCTGGAATCATAAGTCTAAAGCCGACAAGTGCCAGCTGAATGAGCACAATTTTCCAATTCAAGAGAATGTTGGTCACCCACCACTCTGTCGCTACAGCGTAGCCGACCAAGTGAAATAGCAGGAAAGCAATGACTACAAGGAGCTCATTTTTTTCCCACCATTCTTTAAATCTTTTAAACCAAGGCTTGTTTGTAGGGGATGCTGGAATAGGGTCTGCTTTTGGATGTTTTTTCCTCCAATCATTGAAGATTTTTTTGCCGATTATCGCCATAATAATAACAACAAAGACGATATCCACCCATCTTCCTTGAAGAGAATTCATTTCGTAACTCCTTTCGTTTTATCCATCAGTGTACTGATATTAGCAACCGCAGAAAAGAAGTCGCCACCGGGAATAATTGTGTGGTTTGCTTTTTCAAACCCGGCACGAATTGCTTCAAGCCACAGGACAATCTGACCTTCAGATGTTTTGGCGATTTCGGCCAGTTTCGTTGTCCCGATAGCTTCCGCTTCCAAGGACAATCGTCGTCCAGTCGCTTCAGCTTCCAACAGTCTTTTTTTTGCATCTGCTGTGCCAATCCCAACATTGGTTATCTTTGTCCGCTCGGCTTCCGAGTCAGTGATTGTTTTTTGTTTTGCCAGTCTTGCGGCTGTAACATTTCTAAGAGCTTCGTTAACTGTTTTTCCCAAGTCAATGTCAATGATCTGGACGTTAATTACTTCAATGCCCCAACTTTCAGTTAGGTCTTTCACTGCTTTTTTTAGAACCTCATCAATTTTACTCAAATCTGCCAGAGTTTCCGCTGGGGTCCTTTGAGCAAACTCTTTCTTGATGGCTCCTTCAACAGTATCTCGGATTTGCCTTCGCATTTCCTTGGTACTGCCGATGGTAATCAAAAAAGTGATGAAGTATCCACGCATTATTTTTTCTCGGCTAATGACACTTACTTCCGTAGTCATTCGTATGTCAATTGCGTCATCGGATTTCTGTTTTGCTGCCGCATGAGTAGCTCTAATCGGAAATACTTTCCCTGGTTCCAATTCGTCAGAGCTTGTTTTTTGGACTTTTTCAGGGTCTCCGGGGAATTGGTCTTGCATGGTAAGGGCTGTTTCTGTTACAAGACTGAAAAATCCAAACGGTACAAGAATAAGCCCCGACCCAACTTCGATAAGAGGTTTGCCAAAAAGCAATAACGCTCCGAGCTCTGTCGGACCAACACTCTTTAAGCTGAGTAAAACGTAAACAATCTCAAGATAGAATGTTATTCTTACGAGATTATTCACGTCCCCGAAGTATTGCATTGCTTGGGCTGTCGTAATGAGGACCAAGAATACAACTAGGGTAACAATTACCAACCATGACGTGCTTTCTCCTTCAGGGTTTGGGTTGTTATCTGGTAAAGTTGGCAGATTTGGAGGAGTTCCTCCTGTAGATGGAGTTTGTACCGCACCTACCGAAGATTGTTTTCCTGTCCACCAGTTCCAACTCAATAGCTGTTTCATTTTTGTTCCCCAACCTTTTTTGTTTTTAGGTGGATGTGAAGATTTCGATTTCTTCGTCATCATCGTCCTTGCCTTTCTAAGGGCGTCTAAGATAAGACTCATACTTTCTTTTCCTTTCCAATCTAGAAATTGTCAAAAAAACAATCGTTTGAAACTGGCACATCGCCAATCTCATTTCTTGCGCGATTATATCATATCTAGATGAAAAGTCAATTGTGCCGTGGGGGAGACTTGAACTCCCACAGAGTTACCTCTACTGCGTTCTGAACACAGCGCGTTTACCAATTACGCCACCACGGCAATATTTGTTTTGAATACATAAATGAGTATATGGGATTTGGAGAGGATAGTAAAACTTTACCAACAAAAGCTTGATTGTTTTCATTAATACGGATACTATCCATTATGGAAAGGATTATGTGAGATGGAAACCATTTACGCAATCCCTGACTTTCAGCACACCAAGCTTGCCCTTGTTGTTCAGCTTGGCGGTTCGGTAGCGAATTTAAATTTGGTGATTTTTTTCACTGATATCTCTGAAGTCAGGTGGAATAATGTCAGAGATTTAGTCGCCAATCCGGCACAACCTGTTTTCACCGGGTCAATATCTTCTTCGCCTTGGATGTATATATGTTGTGACTACACTGTAGGCGCGCTCCTCGGGTTGATAGAAGTTTTGACCAGCAAGCACTTTAGGGACATGCCCAATCCAATGAAAGACGATTTTATTGTCAAATATTGTGAACTTTCTTGAGTTTAGGAAGGTTGAAGGTGGCTATTCACAAAGCCACCTTTTCTTTTAAGTATTTTTGTGAGCGAGGGGAGACTCGAACTCCCACCCCTTGCGGGACGTGCTCCTAAGGCACGCGCGTATACCAATTCCGCCACTCGCCCATATTTAATGTTGTGGCTTCGGACAATTTCAATTCCGTCGAATTGAAATTTCCTTTGCCCCACGACTCGGTTGTTTTACTTGCTAGTAAAACATACCTCCGTCGCGTACAAGTCAGAAAAAATCCCAAGTAGTTTGGATTTTTTGGCTTGTGCGCCCGATTGGAATCGGACCAATGACAATCCGCTTAAGAGGCGGGTGCTCTACCAACTGAGCTACGGGCGCAAAATAATTTTCATGAAAATAAATCGCCTTTCACTATACCACAATTGACACAATTTTAGAAACCAACTAAAATTCTATTAGAACAACTTGTTCTAACTAGGAGGTGAAAAGGAAGTGGATGCCTTTGAAAGACATTATGTCAAGGACATGAAGAATCACTGCGACGCTGAGATGAGGCTTCCGGAAGGTGTCTCGGCGGAAGCAACTTTTGATAAAAAGAAGAGGCTTCTGCTTACTGTAAATTTGCTTCGTGGCTCAAAGGAGTTTGAGAGCCAGAAAAGAAAATTCGTCCACCATGTCGAGGAGTTCGCAAATCGTTACGGTTTCCCGGTCGTTCAACTAGAAAAAGAAAGGATTCGTTCATGACCACCCCCATCTTTGTGGAAAAATCTACATACGAAAAGCCCGAATGACTTGGAGGAATCATAGCGGGCTTTTTTCGTGTAAAATTTGGTGCTCGAGGTGGGGTCATCTTTTTGAATTCTGGTTCATCGTTTCTCACCAGAATTCAAAACGCAGATTTGCGACACTTGCTGGTGCAAGCGTAGACCGCAAATCTGTTCGATACCCACACGAAAAACTATGTTTTTCTCTCTGGTGCCCGAGGTGGGCATCGAACCCACATTCCTTTCGGAACACGATCTTAAGTCGTGCGCGTATGCCAATTCCGCCACTCGGGCAATAATATTTTTTGCTTGAGGCCACGGCGGGATTTGCACCCGCGCATCGCAGTTTTGCAGACCGCTGTGTTAGCTACTTCACCACGTGGCCATTATCATGGTAGCTTAATATTTTTCTAATCGTCTTATTTATATGTACAGGTCTTAATTCAAAATAATCTTTGAATACGCTGAATTTTCTCATAAAAAATGAATTAATGCCAGCATTAGAATACATAAACTTGAACATCCGTATTGAATCATCGTTTGGATACTTTAGTTGAAAAGCTCGTTTTGTAGAATAGATTTTGCCTTTACTAAACCCAAAATCTTTCAGGACAATATTCAGATTGAAAAGAAAAATTCTACTGCCACTTGTAAAAATTGTACGTATTCTCTTGATAATTGGTTGACCATATTTACCTTTACCCTTTTGAAAGTATATGCATCCATCACCATCAAAATATCCTCTGGTAAAATGGTTAAGATATTTTTTTGGAACTTTTGGAAAGTCTATGACCAAAGATTTTTTAGGATAGAGGCCTAATTTTAATAAATCATTATATATTTTGTAACTCCCTATTCTTAACACATAGCAAATTTTACTTCCTGTAAAATGCGACCTCGTTTCTTTTATTGTATGTTCTGAATTCAGCAAGTTTTTTATTCTTAGTATAGAGCTTTTATCTATACTGGCAATACTTATATATTTTCCCCTCGTATATGGGGAGTCGTTCAAGTTTCCATCAGCATAAATATATCCCAACGTATAAGCCATATCAGGTGACCATTTTTCAAAAAAAGCTTCATTTACATTATATTTTATTCCCACACTTATATTATAAGTGGTAAAAATTTATACTGCAAGTTAATTATCACTATTCAAGAGATTATCAATTTTTTGGCGGTTTTTTTCGCCAAAGTCTATCTCAAAGTCCATCATAGGTATCCTTCCCAGTTTTGAGTTTTCTTTTACAAACGCTTTGAACTCGCTTCGCTTTCTTTTGGCAAATTCCAGAGCCGTTTTCTCAAAGTTTACCGGGAATACCGTGAAAAAAATAGTAGCACATTTTTCATCTCGTGTTAACTCTACTCTGGTTACTGTCATAAGCGAAGATTTATTTCCATGGAGCAGTAAAAATCGTGCGCCTAGGTCTCGCAATATCTCTATAATTTTTTCACTTCTATTAGCCATATTTATTTCTCCACGATAACAAAACTTTCTATGTGGTCGCCCGGAGCAATTTCAACCTTTGCTTCTATCATTACCCCAAACTCTCTACTCTCTGAAACCTCATCAGTTTTTGTTTTCTGTACCTGCAATTCGCGCACTTTGCCTTGGCCTATCTCTGCGTCACGACGCATAATCTTAACTTGCGCTCCAAGCTTTATTTCTCCCTTTTCCACACGCGCCCCGACAATTTGCTTATCTTTCACTTTGCTGAATGTTTTCAAAATTTTGGCCGTGCCAGTGGATTCTTCCGTTTTCGTTTTTGGCGTTCTAGCAATAAGCATTTCTTCCAGCCACTCTTTCATTTTGTAAATGATGTCAAAAGTTTTAATTTCAATTGCATTGCGCAGGGCCAAACTCTGAGCCAGCGGGTCAATCCCCACATTAAAGCCGATAACAAGAGCTTTTTCTCTGCCGTTTGCAACTCTGATATCGTTTTCCGATATGGGACCGATGCCGGAGGAGATGACTTCCACTCCAATGCGGTCAGAGTCAAGTTTTGCAATTTGAGCCAAGATAGCTTCCATGCTGCTTCCCGCATCAGCTTTTATGATTATCGGGACAACATTTTCCGGAGTGAAAACATTATCGCCGGATTTCGCTTCTTTCGTAGTTTTTGGCTTACCGTTAAGTGTGTATTCTTGCGCACGCTCGTAAGCTTCATCTCGCGTTTTAAACGCTTGAAACTCCGTGCCGACTTCCGGCAAATTGTCCCAACCGATAATTTTAACCGGGCTTGAAAATGTCGCTTTCTCCAGAGGCTTGCCCAAATAATTTTCCATGATGCGTACAGGAGCAACAGCGGTACCGGCGGAAATGTATTGCCCCTTTTCTATCGTGCCGTTTTTGATAATGCAGGTGGCGGAGATTCCTCTTTTTGTATCCCTGCTGCTTTCCAGTATTATTCCTTGTCCAAGCAAGTTTGGATTTCCGGTCAAGTTTTCCATATCTGATACAAGTCCGATCATATCCAAAAGCTCCGAAATGCCATCGCCTGTTTTTGCCGAAATAGGCACTGCGGGGATGTCACCGCCATAACCTTCTATATATATTTCATTTTCAGCCAGTGATTGTTTGGTACGTTCCAAATCTGCTTCCGGCTTGTCCATTTTGTTTATAGCTACAATGAATGGGGTTTTGGATTCTTTGATTGAAACCAGAGCTTCCAAAGTTTGAGGTTTGACTCCGTCTTCTGCGGAAACGACCAGTATCGCCACGTCTGCCACATGCGCGCCACGCTTGCGTATTCCGCTGAAAGCTTCGTGCCCCGGCGTATCAATAAAAGTAATAGTGCGTTTTTTGCCTTCGGAAGATGGGTGTTCTACCTCGTATGCTGAAATATGCTGGGTGATGCCGCCTGCTTCCCTAAGCTCAGGTAAGGCCTGAGCCGGACGACCCGCTGAAGCGGGTTTAGCCATAATGGCGATATTTCTAATATATTGGAGTAAGGTGGATTTACCGTGGTCTATGTGTCCCATTATTGCCACGACAGGAGGACGCTCTACCAGTTTTTGATTTTCTGTTTGCATGGCAGTTTTTTAAAATTATTATGGTCACGATAGTAAAATTTATAAAAGGTATTAAACCCCAGGGCAAGCCTTTGACCCGCAATGAACTCACTTCGTTCATCCATTGCCGTGGCAAGCCACGGGGTTTTAAACCTTTTTTCGCTCTCCTCGGCTCGGAAATGAAAGAGATTACTCTCTCATTTCGCTCGCTCTACGTCGGCGATAAATTAAAATTGTTACTTTAAATTTTTCTTTGCGTTTCCGACTGTTTCTTTTTCTTCCTCTGTAAGTTCAAAGTTACTTGTGAATTTTGAAAGTGGTTTTGAAAAGATGCTTATACGGTCTCGGGAATAAAGGCTGGAAATGACAGCTCCGTTTCCGTTTTCGCTTACAAACGCCGTAGAGAAACTTTGGTTTCCTCCATCGCCCGTGCCCTTGAACGGGTTGAAACGGATTGTTTCTACTGCCTGTATGCTTCTGTTCAATCGCTTTTCCACGTTTATGAAATGGCTTATCGCTTCCCTTTGGAAGTCATTCAACTTCTCCGTGTTTTCGTGGAGGGTGATAACCGACTGCTCTAGCGATTTTGCCGTTTTCCCGCCCAAGAGTGTCCTTATCCTCATTTCAAGTCGCACAATCCAGACAAGTAAAAGAACGATGCACGTTATGAAGGCGTATGTTTGAAATAACGCATTGGAAATAACATTAGATACTGCGATAAGCATGAGGCGAATAATACTACATTTCATTGTCTTTTGCAAAAAACATTCCATTACAAATTTTCAAATGCTTTGAAAATTTGTAATTACAGGTATGATAGAGGAAATGAATTTTTGGACCCAAAAAAGGCAAAAAAGGATATTTTTGGATTACGCTTCAATCACGCCGGTAGCAAGAGAGGTGGCGGAAGCCATGCGACAATATGAGAGTGGCTCTTTTGCCAACCCGTCTGCTTTATATGCGGAAGCGATTGCGGGGAAAGAAGCGGCGCAAAATGCGCGGGGAAAAATTGCCCGTATTTTGAATGTGCGCAAAAATGAAATTATTTTTACCGCGAGCGGAACAGAGTCCAACAACCTCGCTCTTTTGGGTGTCTTTAAGGCGTGTCGGACAAAGGATTTCATTCCTCATATTATTGTGAGCGAAATAGAACATCCTTCAATTCTGGAAATTTGCGAGGAAATCAAAAGGTTGGGAGGAGAAGTAACGTATGTTTTGGTTTCCGAAGAAGGAATCGTAAATCTGAAAGATATTCGAACCGCCCTTCGCGACAACACCGTGTTAATAAGTGTAATGTACGCAAACAATGAAATCGGCACTATCCAGCCGATAAAAGAAATCGGACGAATGATAAAAGAGTGGCGGCAAAAGAAAGATACGCTCATCCCTTATTTTCATACGGATGCATGCCAGGCAGTACTGTATGAGTCGCTAGACGCATTGAAACTCGGAGTGGATATGATGACTCTGGACGGGATAAAAATGCATGGTCCCAGAGGAACCGGACTGTTGTATATGAAGCAAGACGTAACTATTAATCCGATTTTCTTTGGCGGAGGGCAAGAAAGGGGATTACGGAGCGGGACTGAGAACGTGCCGGGAATTGTGGGACTTGCTATTGCGCTGGAATTGGCGGAAAAAATGAAAGAATCCGAGTTGGCACGGCTTACGGATATTCGCGATTACGCAATTGAAAAAATTTTGAAGACTTTCCCCGGTTCAACTTTGAACGGCTCAAAAGATTTGCGTTTGCCAAACAATATTAATATTTGCTTTCCTCGTCTGGACGCCGAGTTTGCCGTGATATCTCTCGACGTTGCCGGTATTGCTGTTTCCTACTCATCTTCCTGCAGAACTCTCAAGGAAGATTCATCTTCGTATGTTGTTACTGCGCTCGGCAAGGAAGAGTGCGGTACTTCTAGTCTGCGTATTACTCTCGGCCGAGAAAGCACAAAAACGGACATTGGCGCGCTTGTAGTTGCATTACAAAAAATAATAAAAAAGTAGGAGGCACTTTCGTGCCTCCTCGTTAATAAGGGAAGAATGTGTCGTTAATCATCCCCAGCTCAAGGCATTTACTTGCATCGAGTTTGAGCCAGTTGGAACCATACAGCTCCGCCATCATCTTCTGGTCTTTGTTAATCCCGTGTTGTTCAAGGATGCTTAACAGAAGCGTATGGTACTTGTTAAACTGGTCAATAATCTCCGGTTTAATCAGGCCTGTGGCTTGGTCAAAATCGGGAGCTTCCAGTTGGAGAGAACCTCGGTGGAACTCCACAATAGACTTTTTATTGAGGTCTCGCCTCGACCCTGCAGAGAAAGCTATGGCCGCCGCGACAGATTTCACGTTGTATAGCCACATGCCAATTTTCAAACCGTTCTTCTCTGCAGATTTGAGAAAATCAATGAATTCAATTGCCGGAGAAACATTTCCGCCTTCGGAGTCAAAAGCGAGTAAAATTGTGTCTTCGGTGTGCCAGTAAGTTGTGATTTGTCGAATGGCACTTTCAATTGCGATTCTGTCCAAGTAGCCCTTTAAAAGAACACATGGTGTCATTTGTGCACCTCCTTTCTGTGGTGTATAATGAACTTATTAAAAATACCATAACTAAAAAATATGTCAATTGAACTGCCAAATTTGCAAACTGAGGAACAAAAAATTGGATGGGAACTGTTAGAAGAAAATCCTATTTTAATTGATGATGCGTATGCCAGAACAATGGTAAAATCTGGAGGAAGAACAGAAACTGGGGAAAAAGTTGATATTGGCGATTTCTTGGCGGCAAGATTGGCTTTTTTGGAATTGCGAAAAGCTGAAGAAAAAGTGGCTGCTGCAAAACAGCGGAATTCTAGAGCATATGACGTAGCTGTAATTTCCAGTGTTCGTCCGGATATGGAAAGTCATTTAGGAAATTAATTTACTTGTTATCTGATGGAAGACCTCAATAAAAATCAAATTGTTCTACTCACGCTCTTGGTCAGTTTTGTGACATCTATCGCCACGGGTATTATGACTGTGTCGCTTCTGCAAGAGGCTCCTTTGGAAGTGACACGAAATATAAATCGTATTGTGGAAAGGACTATTGAAAAAGTCACCCCCGCCAATGTTTTAAGCGCTATTCCGCAAAAGGAGGTTACAACTATAATAGTCAAAGAAGAGGACTCAATAGTTGAAGCTGTTAATCAAAGCGTAAAAAGTATCGTGCGCATTACGGAGAAAGCTCCAGGGGCAGAGTCCGCCAACTTTTACGCTATCGGACTTGTAATAGGAAATTCCGGTTTGATTGCAACTGACAGGAAAACTATATTGTCGGACAACACATACTTGGCCACAATGAGTGATGGAGTGGAGTTGAAACTTGTTCCGGAAGGAGTGGACAAAAAAACCAATTTTATCTTATTCAAAGCGGTCCAGCCGGAAACGGTTCCTCAGGCCGGAAAACCAGCCGATAAGGTGTCAGCGTACATATTTACTCCCGTCAGTTTAGCCGATGCTCTGCCAAGACTTGGACAAACATTGATTGCGGTTGGAGGACAAGTTTCAAACGCGGTTTCTGTCGGCAGGGTAGCATCTTTGGAAATGAAAGACTCCACTTTTGGCACTACGACTGCAAAAGTTCTTGCCGGTATAAACACAGATATTTCATCGGAAGATATTGTTGTTGGTGCGCCTATACTGAACCTTTCCGGCCATGTGGTTGGCATAAAACTTTCTTCAGACGCTTCCAAATCTTTTACTCCCGTTGAAACTCTAAAAAAAGAGCTGGCTGTATTAATAGAGACTTTAACGCCAAAGGCGCCTTGAATTCTTGAATATTAATTTTGACTTCACAAATAAAAGAGGTATAATAGTAAGCAACAAAAGGCAGCGAATATATTTATTAAAGCGCTGTAAAGTTGTTTACCAAACTTTATGCCACCGTTTCCATTCAACCATTTCACAACCAAAGCAAAAGAAGCAATCCGCAAGGCGCACGAGCTGGCTATTGAGCGCGGTCAAAATCATGTAAACCCGCTTCACCTCCTGACAGCTCTCATTACCCAAGAAGAGAGCGTGGTTACATCCATACTTGACAAGTTGGATGTTGATACCATCTTGCTCACGGATTCCCTTCTGGAATCCATAGAGGGTTCCGAGCAAGGTCAAACACTTTCTGCTTCGTACCAAATATATCTTACTCCTGAACTTGCCCAGGCCATTGAAACTTCTACAAAAGAAATTTCCAGCCTAGGCGACGAGTTTGTTTCTACCGAACACCTTTTCCTTGCTCTTATTGAAGTTCCAAGTCCGGCCAGAGATTTGCTCATGAAATTCAAGATAGATAAAGATTCTGTCCTGCGTATCATTGAAGAAATAAGAAGCACAAAACTGACAGACCATGTCGCGCCAAAAAAATTCAAAGCTCTCAATAAATACACTCGCTCTCTTACTCGTTTGGCCCAGCAGAACAAGCTTGACCCGGTCATTGGCCGGGATGATGAGATATCTCGCATCATCCAGATTCTTTCTCGTCGGACAAAAAATAATCCTATTTTGATTGGCGAGGCCGGCGTGGGCAAGACCGCTATCGTGGAAGGCTTGGCAATACGCATGTCCATGGGCGAGGTGCCGGAGTCCTTGCGTGACAAAGAGCTGGTGTCCTTAGACCTCGGCCTTTTGGTTGCCGGTACAAAGTATCGCGGAGAATTTGAAGAGCGGTTAAAGAATATTTTAAAAGAAATAGAAAAGTCGGACGGTAAAATCGTCCTTTTTGTGGATGAGATACATACTATTGTTGGTGCCGGTTCCGCCGAAGGCTCACTGGACGCTTCAAATATGCTAAAACCCGCTTTGGCTCGGGGAGAGCTTCGGGCTATCGGGGCCACGACTTTGAAAGAATATCAAAAACACATTGAAAAAGACCCGGCTCTCTCGCGCAGATTCCAGCCGGTTTATGTCCAAGAGCCTGGTGTGGAAGACGCTATCACCATCCTCCGTGGGCTTAAAGAAAAATACGAGCTTTACCACGGCGTCCGCATCACTGACGAAGCTATTGTCGCCGCCGTAAATCTCTCCAGCAGGTACATCACCGACAGATTTCTGCCGGACAAGGCGGTTGACCTCATAGACGAGTCCGCTTCATACCTGAAAATTGCTCTAGAAAATATGCCGGAGGTTTTACAAACTGCGCACTCAAAAATCGTAAAGCTTCAGATTGAGTTTGAAGCTTTGAAAAAAGAAACCGACCAAAAGTCAAAGAATCGCCTGAAAGAAATTGAAAAAGAAATCGCCGACCTCAAAGAAGAAACTCGCGAGATAGAACTAAAATGGAATAACGAAAAGGAAACCGTATCGGACATCAAGTCCATCAAGAAGCAGTTAGAGGAACTCAGGCGCGAAGCGGAGCTGGCGGAGAGCAGGTCTGACCTGTCTTACGTGGCGGAAATCCGCTACGGTAAAATTCCCGCTCTGGAAAAAGATTTGGACACAAAAGCAAAGCGTTTGAAAAAACTACAGAGCTCAAGGCGCATTCTCAAAGAAGAAATTACCGAAAACGACATTGCCACCATAGTTTCAAAATGGACCGGCATACCGGTTTCGCGAATGTTAGAAGAAGAAGCGGACAAATTAAATCGCATGGAAGATGTGCTGAAGCGACGCATTGTCGGTCAAGACGAAGCGGTCAAAAAGATTTCAGATACAATCAAGCGTTCTCGCGCCGGAATCAGCGACCCGAACAGGCCGATAGGCTCGTTCCTATTCCTTGGTCCTACCGGTGTTGGAAAGACAGAACTGACAAAAGCTCTGGCGCAATTTCTTTTTGATGACGACAAAGCTCTTATCAGAATAGACATGTCAGAATTTATGGAAAAGCACAGCGTTTCAAAGATTATTGGCGCGCCTCCGGGATATGTCGGACATGAGGATGGCGGTACGATAACCGAAATGGTTCGCCATAGGCCGTACTCCGTCATTCTTTTTGACGAAATTGAAAAAGCCCATCCAGAAGTGTTTAATATTTTGCTTCAGGTTTTGGATAACGGCCGGCTGACTGATTCAAAGGGCAGGCTGGTTAATTTTCGCAACACGGTTATTGTCTTGACCTCCAATGTCGGCTCACGCTATATAGATAAAATGGAGAAGATAGGATTTGCTTCCGGGCAAAGCGAGAAGGCAAACTACGAAGATGCAAAATCAAAAGTTTTGGACGCTCTGAAAGACCATTTCCGACCGGAGTTTCTCAATCGTCTAGATGAAATTGTTGTCTTTGATATTTTGAGCAGGGAAGCAATTGGTGAGATTGTCAAAATTCAGGTGGATATTGTGCGAAAACGCCTAGTTGAAAAAGAAATCACACTTACCCTTTCAAACGCAGTTTTTGAACATTTGACAAAAGAGGGCTACAGTCCTCAGTACGGCGCCCGCCCGCTGAAACGCATAATACAGACAAAAATTTTGACACCTATTGCATCGCTCATGGTATCAAAAGGTCTTATGAAAGGTGGTTCAATCGCTGTAGATATCAAAGCGGGGGAGTTTACCTTTACGGTCAAAAAAGGCAAAAATGGTTCCTTTGTAACTGATACGTTTGTGAGTGAAAACGCGATGGCAAGGTAATTTAAGTTGATAATTTAAAACAAAATAACTTCCATTGGAAGTTATTTTGTTTTATGATATTGTCTTATGGTATTTACTATTGCGTCGGTGGTGGAGTGGTCTATCACATCAGACTGTAAATCTGACGCCCTCGGGCTTCGTTGGTTCGAATCCAACCCGACGCACAAACATTTGCATTTGCCATAGATTTATAGTAACTTGTATTCACTATGTCACAAGATAGATTAATACCGCTAAGAGATAAGGTGTCTGGAGACGTTTACTGGACATCTAAAAATAAGAAGAAAGTTGAGCGCAAAATAGAGCTCAAAAAGTATAGCAAAAAGCTCCGAAAAAGAGTTGTTTTTAAAGAAGAAAAATCTCCTTTAAAAGAGTTGAAGAGGAAATAACAAAAGTTCGCCATTAAGGCGATTTTTTGATATATTTAGCTTCTTGGGCCTATAGTTTCAATGGTAAAACGTCGGTCTCCAAAACCGTTGTTCCCCGTTCGAATCGGGGTGGGCCCGCAAAAAATTTAGCCCGCGCACTTGTGGTGCGCGGGCGAATGGGGACAACCATGCGTTTCATTTTATTATTATCTCTTTTACAAGAGGTACTAACAGGGTGATGGAAAGAACAACGACCAGCACTGCACAAGCCACCGCAACACTAAAAATTGCGTTGATTTCCTCCCTGTCTTTCGGGTAGATGTCCCTATCTTTTAGACGAACTAATGGCGAATCCATTTAATTTACCTCCTTTATCCTTTGTACTATATGTAAGTACCTCTAGTCAATGAATTTATCCACCTCTTTTTGGATTTTTGAGATTTCTTTGGGGTCAAACCATTTTATTCGTTTGTCTCTTTTAAACCAAGTTATCTGGCGCTTGGCATAATGCCATATTTCGGTTTCTAGTCTTTTTTCAAGCTCCGTTTTGGTTATTTTCTTTTCCAAATGATCAGCCAAGTACCTGTATTCCAGTCCGAACTGCCGCATACGCTTCCACGATATTCCTGCCTTATGCAAATTTTCTGCCTCTTTTATCATTCCTTTTTTTAAGTGAAAAAGAAGCCGCATGCAAATTTTCTTTTTCAAAACTGCATCAGGAACAAAAAGTCCTATTTGTAGAAATTTATATTCACCTTTCTTTTTTTTCAACACAGGAACTTTTCCAATAACCATTGCAATTTCAATCGCTCGCATAAGGCGCGCCGGGTTTTCTTTTTCAATAGTTTTTGCTCGGCGTGGGTCAAGTTTTTTAAGTATTGCAAAAAGTTCATTTACAGATTTCTTCTCAAGTTTTTTACGAAGAGCAAAATTTGGTGGCACTTCCGGTAGAACTAGATTATCTACAATGGATTGAATATATAAGCCTGTGCCACCGCAAATAATAGGTAACTTTCCTCGAGAAATAATATCTGAGATTTTCTTTTCCGTTTGCTCTTTCCACTCTGCCACGCTAAAAACTTTTTTTGGAGAAATAACATCAAGCATATGATGCTTCACTCCCTGCATCTCCCTTTTTGTGGTTTTCCCCGTACCAATATCAAGTCCTTTATATACCTGCCGTGAATCAGCCGAAATAACTTCACCACTGTATTTCTTGGCCAGTTTTACAGCTAAATCTGATTTTCCTGTGGCAGTGGGCCCAAGAATTACAAGTATTTTACTTTTTACCATATACTCCTTCCAGTAAATCTAAATCCTTTCCACTTTGAGTAAGCAGAAATTTATTTTTTTCTTCCATACTATTAATAAATCTCTCGCCTAAGTTATCTTTTACCATCTTTTTGTATACTTCACCCAATGCTGCCATGTCTTTTATAAAACAGTGTCCACCGGCACCTCGGCCACTTTTATGCACAGGCGCAGCATATCTATTTGGAATAAACGGGTCAGCTTTCAGAGCCCCCCCAAATGTTTCTCCAGTCTGCTCCAAGTTTAGCCGCCAAGTCATACATTAAATTAAAAAAGAGAAGGGGTCGCGCGCAAACTTCTTGCGCGCGACCCCTGGGTTTGGAGCGTGGAGGATGCTCATATCCTTTTCAGCTCCCACTGATGTCCGCACCGGGCACACTTGAAGTTCGCGTCTACGAGACCACTCACATCACTCGGCTTGTGGCTGTCCATCTTGCCGGTGAGTGTGGCGCACTCGGTGCACAGGTAATGGTTGCGCTTGAGGAGATTACCTTTGAGGTCACGGATCTCAAGAACCTTCATCGGTTGAAAGGCGACCCGGAACTCGTCCGACCCCGGCATCTTCACTTCAACACCACCACTTGGAAAGAACGAGACCTCTCCCTTACGAATCTTGAGGGAGCGAACTCGTCTTCCGTTGAGTTGCCCCGGGCCAAGTTTCACGTTCAGCGTTTGGTTGCGTACCCAGAGAGGCACCCGCGTCCTCGGTTCGAAAAGGACCTCGACGCCGTTTCTCATTTCGCCCACCTCCTTTTTGGTTTGGGAACATTGCTAGAACTGAAAACACTTTACTACAGAACTCTCCAAATTACAAACGAAAAAAGAAACTCCGCGAGTTTTTTCCTAGATGAGTTTATGAAAAATTTTTCTTTTCTTCTTTTAACGGAATCGGGAATTTCTTTTTGCCCCGAAAACTCCGTACGATTTGGTCGCCTAGCGCGGGCAAAGCCCGCGCGAGGCATTGACTTTTCCTACGTGGTGCCGGAGGGGAGAGTTGAACTCCCAAGTCTTGCGACGCACGATTTTGAGTCGTGTGCGTATACCAATTCCGCCACTCCGGCAATGGGCAAAGTTTATCTTTATTTTCTCAAAAAATCAATTTTTATTTTCATCTAATGGTTCATAGAAACACTCGCTTTGTTTTGTGTATGCGGCCCACATTCTATCCCCATAAGAATAGTGCCACCATTCCAGAGGATAATACGCAAATCCGGCTTTAGTCATAGCATCCCGCAAAATCTTACGATTTTGTTTCTGTATTTCAGTAATTAAATCATTATACATATGAACTCTTTCACCATAGTCAGTTAGCGTTGTTCCCATATCAAGCTGATTGCCGGTACTATCTATTACCGTCAAATCTACTGCGCCACCTGATTGGTGAGAAGACCCTCCAGGTGGCGCTGTGTACTTGCTTGCCATTTTTTTCAATTTTCTATATTGAAAAATCATTTTAAAAGGATGCTCTTTTGCCATTTGACGCAACCTTCTCCTCCAAAGTTCTTTTTGCATCCACAATGGTCGATAGGCGCAGATAATCAGGAGTTTATGTCCGTGTGGAAGATTGCCAGCAGCAGTAAACAGGAGTTTTGCCACAGATTTTCTTACATAAGGCGATAAATGCTTATGTTCTTGTAAGAGTTGTATTCTCTCGCCCTCTTCTATTTCAACAAGGGGCTCATGATTTTCCTGAACCACAACTTTTTTAATTTCTTCCAAGGGTAGGCCTCTACTGATTTGGGATTCAAGCATAAAATTTATCTGATTTTAAAATACATTCATTAGAATCTTTGTATTTTCTCCGACTATACCTTTGCAAATTATTTTGTTATCAATTTTTACAATTGGCACAATATCTTTAAATGAAGAAGTAATAAAAACTTCTTCTGCTTTGAGTAGTTCTGCCAAAGTGATATCTCTTTCTTCTATTTTAAATTGTTTTCGAGCCACATCAAGTACTGCCTTACGAGTAATGCCGAGTAAAACACTGTTTTGTGGAGTAATCAGTTTTTTACCTTTAAACATAAATATATTGCTGGTAGAGCATTCAAGGACTTTTCCTTTTGAAATAAAAAGAATTTCAATAGCTTTTTTCTTTTTGCGTTTTGGTTGAAATTTAACCGCAGTAATGTAGTGCGTCGTTTTAATCTCGGGCATAAAACGCAAGTATTCCTCAGTGATAAGTTTTCCGCCATTTTCATAAAGGGATTGTGGTAAAGCTTTCCATTTTTCAGCAAGAATAAAAAATGTGGGCTTGTGTTTATCAAATTCGATTCCGTGTAATGTTTCGCCACCCGAAAGAATCATACGGAAATTAGTCCTTTCAAAACCATTTTTCTTGATTAGTGTTTTAAGTATTTTTTCAATTCCTGTATTTGAAAGTGGAATTTGTAAACCAAGTTTTAAAGCGGATACATGAAAACGTTTCAGATGCTCTTTCAGATAGAATACTTTTTTGTTGCGAGTTGTAAGACCTTCATATATAGCGTAGCCCCGCAACAGTCCGATATCATATGCACTGATAAAAGCTTTATCAGAAGTAGTTATTTTCCCGCCGGCATAACAGTATGTTTTCATCATTAAAAATCATTTAGAAATGTAACATCTGCTCCAATAGAGTTCAGTCGTTTAGCTATGTTTTCATAGCCTCGGTTGATTGAATAGACATTGCGGAGGATAGACGTGCCTTTGGCTCCAAGCATGGCGACTAGGATAATCATGGCGGGGCGCAGGGCGGGCGGACAAATAATTTGGTTTCCACGCATCTCTGTCGGTCCTATAATTAACACCCGGTGTTGGTCAGCTAGAGAAGTTTCTGCGCCAAGTTTATTTAGCTCTGTGAAATAAACCGCTCTGTTTTCCCACATCCAGTCGTGTATGAGAGTCGTGCCCTTTGTCACTGTCGCTATTGGTACAAAAAATGGTAAGTTGTCGCTGTTGATACCTGGATATGCCGAAGCATGGATTTTATCTTTTAGAGCAATCAATTTTGATGGACGAATAATTATATCACACAGACGAGTCCGTCCGTTATTGGAAAAATATATTTTTGATTTACCGTATTTCAAGCCCATTTTTTCCAGTTTCAAAAGCTCAAGGGACAGAAAATCAATCGGACAGCGAGTAACGGTCAAATGCGAGTTGGTAACAATAGCTGCAGAAATAAACATCATGGATTCTGTCGGGTCTTCGCTGTTGTAGTATTCAACCGGTTTGTTAATTTCTTTAACTCCGTGAACTACGAGAGTGCTTGTACCTATACCTTCTATTTTTACCCCGCATTCTTCCAGGAAAAAACAAACTTCTTGTACTTGGTAGTTTGGTGGAGTAAAACGAAGCGTAGTTACACTGGGGATAAGAGCAGAAGCCAAGAGTAGGTTTTCTGTCGCCGTATCACTTGCCTCAAAGAGTACAATATCAGATGGTTTTAGTTTTTTATGAGTTATTTCGTAGCAGGATTCTTTGGTCGTAATTTTCACACCAAGCGACTCAAGTCCGTATTTGTGAGCGGCGATGGTTCTCTGACCCATTTTACATCCGCCGGCGTGGGGGATAATGAACTTTTTCTCAACATGAATTAGCGCGCCTATCATCATCAGTATGGATCGGATTTTTCCAGACGCCTTAGAGTCTATTCTTTCAATGCTAAATTTTTTCGGCGGAGTAATATGAACAGAGTTTCGTTTTATCCATTCTATTTTCACACCGATGCTTTCAAATATTTCTATAATACGAGAAATCTCTTCTATCCGGGGGATACCGTGCAGTATAGTTTCTTTTTTATTGAGTAGCGCCGCGCAGAAAAGTCCCATAGCGCCATTTTTTGAGGTGTTTGTTTGGATTGTGCCGGATAGTTTTCGACCGCCAACAATTTTGAAATCGTCCGTGGAGTTTTCTACTTTTACAAGCGATGTGCCGAGGATAGAACCAATCTTGTAAATCTGGTCTGCCGTGAGGTTTTGTTCACCTTTCTCCATCCGCGCCACAGCACTTTGTGATGTTTTCAGTTTCTTGGCAAAGACACCCTGGGTCATACCTTTATCCTCTCTCATCTGTCGTATCATTCCGCCGATATTCTCTGTATGTTTCATACTTATATCATATATGAGATAAAAAATATTACACTGTGGATAAGTCAAAATAGCGTGTTATTATGAAATTATGCAAGAAAATATCTCTCTTAAAAACTATACAACGTTGCGACTTGGTGGGACTGTCAGGTATTTCTTTGTTTGTAAAAATGAAGAAGACATTGCTATATGTGTCAATTTTGCTCAATCTAGAAACCTTCCAATATTTCCACTTGGAGGAGGTTCCAACATAGTGGTTCTGGACGAGTTATCTGATATGGTTTGTATGAAACTCGAAAACAAGGGTATAGAAATCATAAATGAAAATGCAGAAAACGTGCTTGTTCGTGTGCGAGCTGGAGAGATTTGGGATGATTTTGTTCATTTTGCTGTAGAGAATAATTTTTCGGGGATTGAAGCATTAACTATGATACCAGGAACAGTTGGTGCCTCGCCGATTCAAAATATTGGTGCGTACGGTACGGAAGTCTCGGATACCATAGAAAATGTGCGAGGTTTTAATATTGAACAACAGAGACTTGAAACGTTATCAAAGACAGACTGTCAGTTTGGATATAGAATTAGTATTTTCAAAGGATCACTCAGGGGGAAGTTTGTTATTGAATCAGTCTTTTTTAGATTGCACAAAAAATCACCCATAATTCCCGCATATCCTTTGGTAAGTACTACACTCACTGTTGTACAGGCGGAATCTCCGGGCGAATCACTTCTCAAGCAGATAAGGATGAGTATTAAGAGAATCAGGTCCGATAAGTTGCCAGATCCAGTGAAAATACCAAACGTTGGTTCATTTTTCAAAAATGTTTTTGTAGATAAACAAAAATACTCAGAACTTACGAAAGTCTTTCCAGACATTCCAAATTTTCCTGGAGAACAAATGTATAAAATTCCAACCGGGTGGCTGATTGAACAGTGTGGTTATAAGGGTTACACATTAGACGGTGTTAGTGTGTATCAGAAAAATGCTCTCGTACTCGTAAATAATTCGGCAGAAAAGACAGAAGTATTACTTTCTCTTGCTCGTAATATACAATCTGGTGTGGAGAAAAAATTTGGACTCCAGTTGGAGATTGAGCCGGAAATTATTGTGTGATAAAATCTAACAATAAATCTATGTCGCAATTTTATAATGATGCAATTTTCTGGGTTGATGTTGATAAAATAAGCCCAAACCCTTTTCAGCCAAGGCGTGAATTTGACCCTGCGGAATTGCAAAGTCTTGCTGACTCCATTCGCCAATACGGTATTTTGCAGGCTCTTATTGTTACTCGCAAGGAAATGCCAAAAGAAGATGGTGGGCTTTCGGTTACTTATGAGCTTATCGCCGGCGAGCGCCGTTTAAGGGCTTCAAAACTGGCAGGGCTTTCTCAAGTGCCGGTTTTGATAAAAGTCGGGGATAATGACAACGATTTGATGAAGCTTGAGCTTGCTATTATAGAAAACATCCAGCGCGAGGATTTAAATCCAGTTGACCGTGCCAGGGCATTTGAACGGCTCTCAAAAGAATTTGGATTCAAGCACCTGACTATTGCCGAAAAAGTGGGGAAGAGCAGGGAATATGTATCCAATTCTGTTCGACTATTGGCACTTCCATCCGAGATACTGGATGCATTATCTGTTGGTAAAATATCCGAAGGACACGCCAGACCATTAATGATGCTCGGTGACAGACCGGAAGAGCAGAACACGTTGTTTAAGGAAATAATGTTCAGAAAACTGACTGTCCGCGAGGCTGAAGCCATAGGCAGGCGCATTGCCTATGATAAAATAAGAAAGAAAGGGATGACTTTGGACCCGGAAACGCAGGAGCTGGAAGAGAAATTGACAGAAACATTGGGCACTCGGGTATCAATAGAAAAAAGGGAAAACGGAGGCAAGATTTTGATTGATTTTTTCTCAACCGATGATTTACGTGGCATCCTAACTTTACTTGAATCCAACAAAGCAAAGTCTCCAACGGAAATGTTAGACAGGTATATTGAAACAAACCCTCCTGTCTCAATCAACGAAAATATTTCAAAATACGTTCAGAATTCCACTGTCGCAGAAATTACTCCTGAAGATTTGGATGACCGGAGTAAGGAGGAAATAAAAAAAGAAGAAAATAGTGAAGATGAAATCTACTCAATAAAAAACTTCTCTATTTAGTTTTACTTTCAATATAGTGGCTGATATGTCGACGGGCCATTGTAGTTTTACAAAACTCCAACCACTTGTAACTAGGTTTTGCGCTTTTTTTGGTTTCTATTTCTACTCGGTCGCCGTTGTGCAAAGTAGTGTTTATTGAAACAAATTTTCCGTTAACTTTTGCGCCAGACATATGTTCTCCAATGTCAGAGTGAATATTAAAAGCGAAATCAATAACGGAAGAATTTTTTGGCAGGTCTATGACGTCGCCTTTTGGTGTGAAGACAAAAATTCGTTCATCAAGAAAATCCTGTTTAATGTCATCCATAAAGCCGTCACCCGCTTCTTTTTGGTAAGCCACCAAATCTTTGATCCAACCCGGCACATCGTCCATATTTAAGGATTTTTTTTGTACACCGGTATCTTCCCAGTGTTTGTTTAATGGTATGAGTTTATTTACCCATAGCAAATCTGGATTTAATTTTTTTTGCGCATTAGCTTGTTTCCATTTATATCCGACATGGGAGGCAATTCCGTACTCTGACTCACGATACATCTGGTCTGTTTTGATTTGAATCTCTATTATTCCTCCATCACCTGTAAATATAGTAGTGTGGATTGATTGATAACCGTTTGTTTTTGGAAAAGCGATATAGTCCTTTATACGTCCCGGTAGTGGTCGCCATGCGCCATGTATTATCCCGAGAACTTTATAGCAGTCTGATACCGTAGGCACTATTACTCGCAGAGCCAATACATCATAAACTTTTTCAATATCCATTTCTTTACGTTTCAATTTTTTGCAAAGACTATAAAGACCTTTAACTCGATTGTCAGTGTGAAATTGTGTTATCCCATTTTTAGCCAGTTCCTTTTTGAGAGATTTTTTAAATTTATTCAAGTGAGCTTCTTGCTCAACCCTTTTTATTTTTGATAATTTTTTAACCTTTTTAAAATCTTCCGGATACACATATGAAAAAGCCAGGTCCTCCAGCTCTCTTTGCAGTTTTTTTATGCCGAGTCTATAGGCGATAGGCGCATATATTTCCAGAGTTTCTGTGGCAATACGTAATTGTTTTTCTTTATCCACGTGTTCCAGCGTTCGCATATTATGCAAACGGTCGCATAATTTTATAATCAGTACGCGAATATCCTGTGACATAGCCACAAAAAGTTTACGCAAACTCTCATTGTGACGCGATGATTTGTGATATTTTATATGACCCAGTTTTGTCACACCCTCAACCAGAAAAAGAATTTCCTTTCCAAATTCTTTTTCTATATCTTCCGGTTTTACGTTTGTATCTTCTATTGCATCGTGCAAAAGGCCTGCAGAAATAGTGATAGGTCCCATCCCCAATTCAGCAAGAGTCTGGGCAGTCGCAAAAAGGTGGTTTAGATACGGCTCACCATTTTTACGTTCATGTCCAGTATGAGCAATCACTGCAAAGTTATACGCCTTGCGTATCAGTTCCTTATCTTTATCTGTTGGATTGGAAAGTAACGAGAAAATCTCCTTTATATCAGCCATCTTTCCATTGTAGTCAAAATAAACCAAATTACAAGACTACTCTTTTTTCTTTTTGAATCCGCGTTTTTTCTTTTCTTGAGCTAGGATTTCTAATGCCCGTGGAAGTTCTATTTTATAAACATCATCTTCTTTCAAAGAACGGAAGTCCTTTTGGTGCACTATATATGGTCCGAAGCGTCCAATGTTTGCTGATATCATTTCGCCTGTTTCCGGATGTTTTCCGAGCTCTCTAGGCAAAGTAAGATAAGTTAGCGCATCTTCCAAAGTTAGACTATTTAAATCTTTATCCTTCGGTACACTGGCCATTTTTGGTTTCTTGGCTTTTTTGGACCCCCTTCCTTTTACTCTTTCACCCAACTGAACATAGGGTCCATATTTTCCCATCATGAGAAATATTGATAACCCGGTTTCCGGATCAATACCAATCGGTTCGTCTTTTTTTATCTCCATGCCTTCCATGGTGAGAGCTCCCTCACAGTCTGGGTAATTAGAACAGGATAAAAATTTCCCACTTCTGGAGAGTTTTATTATCATATCCTTGCCACATGTCGGGCATCTCCATTTTGGGTCTGCATCACCGAGGTTTGTTACTTTATCTATTTTATCTTTGCTTTTTACATCGGCTAGAAACGGTTTATAAAACATAGAGAGTGTTTTTTTATATTCTTCTTTTCCTTCTGCGATAAGGTCAAGCTTCTCTTCCATCTCTGCGGTAAAGCTGTCACTAATATAGCCGGCAAAGTTTGCTTCAAGAAAACTGGAAACGACATCTCCTGTGTCTGTCGGCACGAGGGCTTTGTTTATTTTTTCCACGTATCCGCGATCTTCCAGAGTTTTAATGATGGAGGCGTATGTTGACGGCCTGCCGATATCGCGCTTTTCCAGTTCCTTGATAAGTCCGGCCTCGGAATATCTGCCTGGTGGCTCGGTATGTTTTTCCTCGGTTGTTACTTTTTGCAAGTCCAGTTTCTCGTCGACGGCTACTTTTGGCAATTCTACATCTTCACCACGAGATGCGGGGTCTCCTAAAAGCCAGCCGGGGTATGTGATGCGCGAACCGGTAATGGAAAAATCTGGAATGTTTTGGCTTTCTTTTGTATTCCTTACGTTTGCTGTGACTTTTGTCCGAAGAGTTTGAGCATCTTTCATCTGTGAGGAAACTGTGCGCCGCCAAATAAGCTGATACAGTTTTTTCTGCTCGTCATTTCCTCCGGCACTCTCTATATTAAAATGCGTCGGGCGTATTGCTTCGTGTGCTTCTTGAGCATTTTTGCTTTTTGCCGCGTATGTGCGGATTTGCAGATATTCTTTTCCAAACTTACTTTCAACTATTTGGGCAATCTGGTCTACAGCAGTTGCTGCAAGGTTTGTTGAATCAGTGCGCATGTATGAGATATGCCCAGCCTCGTATAATTTTTGGGCGATACCCATTGTTCGTGATGGAGCAAAGCCAAGGCGTGATGAAGCTGACTGCTGGAGTGTGGATGTGATAAATGGCGCACGAGGAGATTTTTTTACCTCCGATTCTTTTACATCTTTGACGTACCAGCCATTTTCTTTTCCTGCTTTTTCGGCAATTTCTACGATTTCGTCTAACAATTTTTTATCCGTGGGCTCTTCTTCGCAAATTACGGTAAACGGAGCTTTCGCCTCGCTTAAGACATCTGCAGAAATGACCCAGAACGGGTGTGACTTGAAAGCGCGAATTTCCCGTTCACGCTCCATGACAATGCGCAGGGCGGGGGACTGAACGCGGCCGGCAGAGAGTCCATAACGGACCTTTTTCCAAATAAGCCCAGACAGATCATATCCAACAAGCCTATCCAAAACCCTTCGTGCTTCCTGAGCTTGTTTCAAGTTGTCATCAATATCGCGAGGATGTTGTATTGCCTCTTTGACCGCTTCTTTTGTGATTTCATAAAAGACCACCCTTTTTGGGTGTTTGAGATGAGTTGCTTCTGCAATATGCCAGGCAATGGCTTCACCCTCACGGTCTGGGTCGGTAGCGAGCAGAATTTCATCCGCTTTGTTTGCCAAACTTTTTATTTCGGAAACAATTTTCTCCTTGCCTTTGGAAATTTCGTAGTGGGGGACAAAACCAGCCGGAATATCGATTGCCTTTTTGTTTGATTTTGGTAAATCACGGATATGTCCGACAGAAGCCACGACTGTAAATGCGCCGTCTAAATATTTGGAAATCGTTTTGGCTTTTGCTGGCGATTCAACAATCAAAAGTTTCATGGACTTGATTATTACTGTATTTTTTTATTTTTGCAAATTGATTGACAATGTATTGAATTAGAATAGTATGATTTTAGAAAAGGAGATAGATATGCTTTCGTTTGAACAACAAGTAGAAAAAGAAGGCGGGGTTTTGAAGAGATTTAAAAACTGCGCCTTTAACCTTCAGTTACCTACAACAATAACTGAAGAGATGTTGCAAGAAATTCTTGGTGCAGCTCGAAATGAATTTGGTCAAGAAAACTTAATAATACACAAACTGGAAATGGTTGACAGATTAGAAGTCACTCTGTTTCGTAAAGACATTATTGTCGCAGAAGTCACCAAGATTACTCAGCGGTTCGGGTTGGAAGCTGAAATAATTGGAGAGGTTTTTTCTGTAGGAGTCGGTGGAGATAATCGTTCCTACACACCAGTCATAAATGTTCAAGGTGTTTTTCCAGGATGGGATATACTTGGGGAAATATCTAACGAAATAACCAATACTTTGCCCATTAATAGGGTAACGTACGAACCGAAACTCTAATAATCACGCGAATATATCGCGTGATTTCTTTTATTTCAAATGTATCTCTCCCATAACTTCTTCAATTAGATTTTTAATTTCCATCGTGGCCAAAATGGTTTGGGTAACATAGACAGGCTTGCCGAGCCTACGGATGATTTCGTCCCGCGAGAGCGGTTCGTGAATAAGGTCAATAAGTTCCCGTTCGTCAGTAGAACATTCAGAATAATCGCGCACTTGCAAAAGTTCTCCACGAGGGCGCAGGCCAAGTGCGGTAATAATATCTGAACTCTGAGTTATTGGCGTAGCACCAAGGCGTAGAAGCATATGAGGACCTTCAGAAGTTATAGAAAAAATAGAATGCGGAATAGTGAAAACATCACGGTTGTATTCAGTGGCTAATTTGGAAGTAATCAGTGTGCCGGATTTGAGTTCAGCTTCGATAATGAGTGTAGCGTGTGAGATGCCTGCCATAATCCGATTGCGTTGAGGAAAACTCCAAAGTGTTGCATGAAATTCATCAGGAAATTCTGAAATGAGCGCGCCACCGTTTTGTATGATTTCATCTGCCAGAAGTTTGTTTGTCCGTGGAGCTATAGTTTTTTCTCCAAGGCCGGAACCGGGAATTCCAATAGTAGGAAGTCCCGCTTTGAGCGCAGCCTTGTGGGCAATCGCATCCATCCCAAGAGCAAGGCCGGATACAATAGTAATAGAGTACCCACGTAAACCTTCTATCAGTTTTTCGCAACATGCTCGTCCATAATCCGAATACTTGCGTGAACCGACTACACAGAGATATTTCTCTGTCCTGGGCAATTCACCAATAATTCGCAATGATTTTGGCGGGTCATTTATTTCCAAAAGAAGTGGTGGAAAATCCTTTTTCGGCAAGTCGCGGATTATCATCCATATATTGTAGCAGTCATTTCATTTTGCTACACTAAGAGGGGTGATTCAAAAATAATGGCTAAGCCAAACGAAAAAATTTCAAGGCAAAAATAGAGGATGAGACATGAAGCGTACTTTCGTACGAACGAGTGTCGAAACTCTATTTTTGGCTGAAATTTTGATGTTTGGGTAGTCATATGATTTTATATTTTTTTGTTATTATTTTTAAATCACCCCTCTAAATATATGTTAGATATTAAGTTTATACGGGAAAACAAAGACCTGGTCGCGCTCGGTGCAAAGAAAAAGCATATTGATTTTGATGTTGAGTCTTTACTATCAGTAGATGAAAAGCGTCGGGAACTGACTCAAGGCGTGGAGAAAAAGCGCGCTGAACAAAATGAAGTGAGCGAGAAAATCGTCAAAATTCCAGACCCAAGCGCCAAGCTCCATATGATTACCGAGATGAAAATGCTCAAAGCCGAGCTGGAAAAAGAGGAGGCGGAGCTCAAGGAAGTTATGCATGACTGGCAAATGCGTATGATTTCCGTACCGAACATTCCCGATGTGTCCGTGCCGGAAGGAGCAACTGATGCCGACAATAAAGAAATCAAAAAGTGGGGCGAGATTCCAAAATTTGATTTTACTCCAAAAAATCACATTGAACTTATGGAAAACCTTGGGATGCTTGATTTAGAACGCGGAACAAAAGTTTCCGGTTTCCGCGGATATTTTCTGAAAGGCAATGGGGCTCGCTTGCAGTTTGCTCTCTGGCAATTTGTGCAAGATTTCTTTTTGAAAAAGGGAGGATTTACTCCAATGATTGTGCCGTCACTTCTCCGCAGGGAACTTCTTCTCGGCACTGGCTATCTGCCGCAAGGCGAAGAGGATTTGTATAAAACTCAAGACGGCGAGTACCTTTCCGGTACGGCAGAAGTAGCGACTATGGGCTACTACATGGACGAGATTTTGGATAAAAAAGATTTTCCGATTAAAGTTTTGGCTTTTTCAGATGCATTTCGTCGCGAAGCCGGCAGTCATGGCAAAGATACCAAAGGCATTTTACGCGTACATGAATTTTATAAATTTGAACAGGTTGTATTGTGCGAAGCTTCTCATACTGAGTCCGTAAAATACCACGAAGAAGTACAGGTCAACACAGAAGAAATAACTCAGGCGTTAGGATTGCCATATCGCGTAGTTGTAAACTGCGGAGGGGATTTAGGCCTTGGCCAAGTCAAAAAATATGACATTGAAGCATGGCTTCCATCTGAAAATACCTATCGCGAAACCGGCTCTGCCTCATATTTTCACGATTTTCAGACGCGACGCCTCAATATCCGCTATCGAGATGATGATGGTAAACTAAAATTTGCCCACTCACTCAATAACACCGCTCTTTCTGGCCGGCCACTTATTATGATTGTAGAAAATTATCAGCAGGCAGACGGTTCCATTAAAATTCCGGAAGTTCTGCAATCGTACATGGGAGACCAGACAACTATTTCTGTGCAGAAATAGAATTTATAATTTTTAAATTTTTAATTTTAAAAATAAATTCTAATTTCTTAATGTTTAAAAATTAATACATTAGAAATTCTTTAAAAATTACAAAATTAAGAATTAAAAATTACTATGCTTTCTTCTTCCCACCTTCGTGAAGAGTACTTAAGAAAAAAGCGAAACAAAAAGCTTGTACGGTACAGTGTGGTTTTCCTTGCGCTTGTTTTCCTCGCACTTCTTACCTCGTATCTCGCTCATCGACCCTCTCTTCGCATATCCAAAGTGGAGCTTAATGGGGGGGTTTTAGTAACACAATCTGATGTATCTCGGGAATCTCTGAATTTTTTATCCGGCTCGTACTTTTGGCTCTTCCCAAAAAATAATGCTCTCTGGTATCCACACAGCTCCCTCATGAATTTTCTGGAAGATTCTTTTAAGCGTATTGATACAATAGATATCCATCTGAAAGGACTGAAAACGTTGGTGGTGGATATTACGGAACGAAAGCCTGTCGCTTTATGGTGCGATACGTTACCTCCGGAGCCTTCTTCGCGCTGCTATTTTATGGATTCCAATGCCACTTTATTTGCTGAAGCGCCGCTCTTTTCCGGTGATGCCTATTTCAAATATTACGGTCTTGTTTCCGCGGATATGCCGATTGGCAAGGAGTATATCGCTTCCAGTACAAAGTTTATTGAACTTTCCGATTTTATAAAAACTGCAAAAAATCTTGGCCTTCAGCCTGTGTATCTCGTCGCAAAAGGTGACGGTCTGCCGGCGGAAGCAAGAGAATTCTCCCTTGTTTTGGAAAACGGAGGACAGATTTATTTTGATATGAAAGAACCGCTGACTACCGCTTCCCAAAATCTGGAAGCCCTCCTGCGCACGCCGGCACTCTCTTCAATATCCCCGGATAAACTACCGATTGACTATATTGATTTACGTTATGGCAATAAGCTTTTTTATAAGCTTAAATAAAATTTTATAATTTTTAATTTTATAATTTTTAAATAATGTCCAAATGTCTCAATGTTTAAAAATTAATGCATTAGAAATTCTTTATAAAATTAAAAATTCAAAAATTAAAAATTGGCTAAAGTTGGACTTATCACTACACTTAAGCTAATTTACCCGTATGAGCTTCTGGAATAAACTCAAGTGTCCCATAATGGCCTTGGCGCCGATGGCAGATGTTACCGACCAGGCTTTTCGGCGTGTTATTGCAAAGTATGGGAAACCGGATGTCATGTGGACAGAGTTTGTCTCTGCTGACGGTTTATTTCTAGGTGGGTATGAACATCTCATACATGATTTGAAATTTACGGAGGGGGAGCGGCCAATTGTGGCGCAATTTTTCACATCCAAACCGGAAATGATGCGAAAGGCGGCAGAACTTGCATGTGACCTCGGCTTTGACGGAATTGATATCAATATGGGGTGTCCGGACAAGAGTGTAGAAAAGCAGGGAAGTGGCTCGGCTCATATAAAAGACTACAAACACGCGCAACAAATTATTTTAGCTGCGATGGAAGGGGCAAAAAAAGATGGTAAAAATTTGCCAGTATCTGTAAAAACTCGCATTGGTTACAACAAAAATGAACTGGAAACCTGGATTCCAGCACTACTTGAAACGAAACCGGCGCTCATAACAGTTCATGCTCGCACTCGCAAAGAAATGTCCAATGTTCCCGCTCGGTGGGAGCATGTAAAGCGCGCGGTAGAAATTAGAAATGAAATGAAAAGCGACACTTTGATATTTGGAAATGGTGATGTAAAAGATTTGGATGACGCAATGCAGAAAGTCAAAGAAACAGGATGCGACGGTGTTATGCTCGGCCGCGCCATCTTCGGCAATCCGTGGCTTTTTGCCAATTTGTCTCACGTTCGACGTGAAGGGCAAATTGAGCATCCTGCCGAAGCTTTAACGAAGGAGGACAGGTCTGTATCAGAAAAATTAAAAGTTTTGGTGGAGCATACAAAACTTTTTGAAGAACTGATTATACCAAAGCCACCCAAAGGTCCGGGCAAAAGTTTTGCTATTATGAAAAAACATTTCAAGGCGTATGCTACAGGTTTTGACGGCGCCAAGGAATTACGAATGGAACTTATGGAAACTGAAAATGCAACTGAAGTAAAAAAAAGTTGTGGAAAACTATTTACAAAACAAACACTAAAAATAAGGGCGCTTTTCTTTTTATAAAAAGAAAATAAAAAATATCTTGACAGGCATCTCGTCAAAGAATAGTATTATTTTTAGACCATCTTGGTGTGAACGTGTTGGCGAACCTACTATGTTCGTGTTGGGAAGGGCAGAAACGTCATTCCTCTATCCCGGCTTAAACTCACGGTTTTCCACCGAGTGGCGCCTGCAAAGTTTCTCTTCTTCAACTTTCGCGAAAAAAGAAAAGAGAGGTGCGTGGCTTTAACCCAGACCACCCTATGCAGAGATTGTCGGCTGAATGATCATTACCGATAAAATCTGCCTCGGGCTAGCGGGGGTAGAAAAGACCAAGGAGGGGCGGCCTACCGCCCCTCACTCAAATAATGCTCATCCAATACGGATGGGTTTTTTCGTTTCTAAAAATACTTGCTATACTGGTGTATGCCCCGGTAGTAGAAGTTGGCATTGCGCGAAGCGCATAAAATAGATGCCAACTTCACTACAGGGCTATCCCGTAGTGAAAATGACATTGAATACAATACGTATGTACAAAAATTTACACTGGTCGTACTTACCAACACATAATCTTGAAATGATCTTCAGCTCGTAGAGCGATGTCATTTTCTACTACTGGGATGTCAGAAGTACTATATCGCAAATACCGGCCTGCAAAATTCTCCGATGTTATCGGGCAGGACCACGTGGTAAAAGTGCTGGAAGCACAGGTAAAATCTGGTGAGGTTTCTCACGCGTATCTTTTTGCCGGGACTCGCGGTACAGGTAAAACATCTGTCGCCAGGATTTTTGCAAACGCTGTCGGTACTTCTAAAAACGATATTTATGAAATAGATGCCGCTTCCAATACGAGCGTGGAGGATATCCGAGCTTTGAATGAGTCCGTTTTTACATTGCCGTTTGAATCAAAATACAAAGTCTATATTTTGGACGAAGTGCACATGCTCTCCAAGTCCGCTTCAAACGCGCTTTTGAAAACTCTGGAGGAACCGCCGCCACACGTTGTTTTTATTCTTGCCACAACAGAAACCCACAAAATTCCTGAAACAGTTCTTTCTCGCTGCGAAGTTTACACATTTAAAAAACCATCGCAGGAAGTTTTGAAAAAAGTGGTAACAGGTGTGGCAAAAAAAGAAGGTTATGCAATAGATGATGCTTCAGCAGAACTTGTTGCTCTCCTTGGCGATGGTTCTTTCCGCGACACTCTCGGCATTGTACAAAAAATTTTGTCGTACTCAAAAGATAAGAGAATCTCTGAAGATGAAGTTCGCTTGGTTACCGGAGCTCCAGCGGTTAGCCTTGTCCATGATATTGTCTTGTCTGTTTCAAATAAAGACTTGAAACTGGGCTTAGAAACAGTAAAAAGGGCCATAAGCCAAAATATAGATATGTCAGTATTTTTGAAACTTATTTTGCATACAACCCGTGCAGTCCTCCTCATCCGATTTAATGCTGCGAATATCATTAAAGATGATTTGTCTGAAAACGAGTTCAAATTTGTAAGCAACTTGGCAAAAGGGGATTCAGCTTTTTCTTCGCAAACTCTGGTGGAACTTCTGATCGCATACGAAAATACAAAAGGTGCATACATCCCATCACTTCCTCTTGAACTCGCACTGGTAAACATTGTAGAAAATAAATAATTATCCCGTACAACTGTTCTTGAAACATTTTGTATACTTGTTAGGCATACACTTAACTTTAGCGACCGCTAAAGTTAAGTGTATGTGAGTTATAGAAAATAGAAGTATTTTGGTGGAAAAGGGCGATAAATTATGGTATAAATTAAAAATTGCGGGATCGTCTAACGGTAGGACGTCTGCCTTTGAAGCAGAAAATTTTGGTCCGATTCCAAGTCCCGCAGCTAAGAAAAATTATGCATAAGAATAAACAAGAAATAATAGATTATCACGCTGAAGTTGAAGCTGAAGCAACCGAACTTCTTGAAGAAACCGGGAGTGACTTTACTTTAGATGATGTCAAAAATGTTATCTATAACGAAGAAGAAAGTGATGATTTTCAAAAAGTTATTGCTATGTTTGACGATGGGAATCCGGAAAACTTAAGCAATATTCTAGAAACTGTAACAGATGCTTGGAATTATTTTCCTCACAAACTTACCAACGGGTTATCTCCCACAGAAGTATTATTTGAGTATGAACAAAAAAATAAAAATATATAACTAAAACATGCTCACTATAATCTTTGAAGCGCACGGAACGACATTTGATAACGAGGCGCATCTATCCTCTGGTCATAATGATGTGGCACTTTCTTCGCTTGGTGAACAGCAGTCCAGAGAAATGGGTGAGAGATATAAAGATGACCATTTTGATGCAATTTTTACTTCGGATTTACAGCGAGCGTATAAAAGTGCAGAAATAGGATTTGGCAGTAAATGGCCTATTGTTCAAGATGCTCGGCTTCGCGAGTGTGATTATGGAGGTTTTACCCAACATCCAAGCGAAGAAGTTGATGTACAAAAAACACTTCGCATCACTGAACCATTTCCAAATGGTGAAAGTTATACTCAAACAACCGCTCGAATGAAAAGTTTTCTGGATGATTTAAAAAGAGATTATGATGGCAAACGAGTGATGATTATCGGACACAGGGCAACTCAGTATGGATTAGATCACCTCATTAATGACGTTCCACTTGAACAGCTTGTTTCTTCTCATTTCAAATGGCAACCGGGTTGGGAGTATAAACTTTAAAAATAATAATATGTCTCAGAAAAACAAAGGATTAATCTATATTCTCCTGTCTACAATAATGTTTGGTAGTTATGGTCTCTGGTCCCGTTTAATAGGAACTGATTTTGGAGTTTTCTATCAAGGATGGACTAGGACATTTATAATTGCGCTTGTTTTATTTCCTATTGTTTTATATAGAAAAGAAATAATTTCCATTGAGAAGAAAGATTGGAAATGGATGTCTATTTTTCTTATATCAACATCACTGACACAAGCCCCTATCTTCTATGCTTTCAATCACATGGATATTGGCGCAGCAACTCTACTATTTTTTGTTGGTATGACTCTGATGATGTATCTTGTCGGTTTTGTCTTTTTAGGTGAGAAAGCAACGAAGATAAAAATTTTAGCATTTGTTTTGGCGTGTATCGGACTATACATAACCTTTTCATTTTCTCTGGTTACTTTTTCACTTCTTGCTGCATCAATGGCTGTATTGAATGGATTTGCAAGTGGAATAGAATTGTCTTCATCAAAGAAACTTACTGGAGTATATTCTCCTTTGTATGTGACATGGTTAAGTTGGGTTATTATTGCAGTTACTAATTTTATAGCTTCGGTTGGACTTGGAGAAGTTCAACATGTACCAACTTTTAATCTTGCATGGCTCTATCTTGTTATCTACGCAATTGTTAGTATTTTGGGTTTTTGGTTTGCAATAGAGGGATACAAATATGTTGAGTCCAGTATCGGTAGTTTATTGGGACTTTTGGAAGTTATTTTTGCCGTCATTTTTGGTATACTTATTTTTCATCAAGCGCTTACTCTGAAAGTTGCGATAGGAGGTACTATCATTATTCTTGCGGCCGCTTTGCCTCATAGCATCAAAAGAGATGATGTGGTATTAAAGTATTAATTACAAAAAGACAATAACATGGCGACAATTGAAGATTTTCAAAAATTAGACATACGAGTAGGAAAAATACTTGAGGTTAGTGATTTTCCTGAAGCCAAGAAGCCTGCGTACAAACTAAAAATAGATTTTGGTACTGAAATTGGAATCAAAAATTCTTCAGTTCAGATTGTGGCTTTATATACAAAAGAAGAATTGGCAGGAAAACTTGTGTTGGGAGTAATCAATTTCCCACCGAGAAAAATTGGTCCTTTTGAATCAGAAGTTTTGACTCTCGGTGTGCCGGACAATGAAGGAAAAGTTATTCTAATTGTTCCCGATAAAGACTCAGTTATTATGGGTGGAAAATTATTTTAATTAAGTCATATGACTAAATTTGTGTTACATGGAGGTTTTAATAAGGAAAAAGGATTCATACAAGATGAGTTTTTTCGAGAAATGCTTAAAGATACTCTATCAGATGTAAAAATACTTCTAGTTTATTTTGCAGAACGAGAAGACATGTTGCAGTTGAGGATGGAACAAAGTAAAGAACAATTCAATAAAAATAAAGGATCGAAAAATTTGGATATTAAAATAGCGTCCGAAGATACCTTCGTAGAAGATTGTATTTGGGCAGACATTATATTTATTTGTGGTGGGCGTACAGTGAAGCTCATGGAAGTGCTTAAAAAATATAAAAATTTAGAACAATTATTTACTGGGAAGGTAATATCAGGTGATTCTGCTGGCGCTAATGCCTTGGGACAGTTATTTTATAGTAAAAGTTCAAAAGAGATCAGTGAAGGACTTAGAATTTTACCATTTAAGATTATTGTACACTATACAGACGGTACTCCTAATCCATTGGCCAATGTTGAACCAAATCTAGAAACATTATTTTTGCATGAATATGAAACTGTTGTTAAGTATTATTAAATAAACGTATGACTAATAAGGAAATCTCTACTGGTACAATACATAAACTTCCAGCAGACTTACGAAAGACACTCACTTCTGATTCAAAGATGTTGGAAGCATGGGAGGATATTACACCACTCGCTCGCAACGAGTGGATTTGTTGGATTGAATCAGTCAAGAAACCAGAGACTAGGGAACTCCACATCAAAAGAACACGCACAGAACTTAAAGAGGGGAAACGCAGACCATGTTGTTGGGTCGGTTGCCCACATCGTTGAGAAATAGGGACAGCTCACATTTTCCACTCTTGACTTTACTATTTTCCCAGTGCAGTATTCTTTTTAGAAATAGACACAATTCAGATTGGGAGGGATTTATGCAAATCAGGCGTGGTACAACCAGGGTGGTTTTCATTGCCTTTGGTCTAGTATTAAAGTTTCCTGCTCTAAAGCAGAGAACTATTTATGGGCGGAAATTTCATTTTATGAGAGGTGTAATAGCAAATGCTTCAGAGTTTGCAACTTACATCATGTGCGATAGAGCTTCGTTCCTAGTTCCTGTATTTAGTCTAGGTATTGTAAGTATCCAGAAATTTGAAGGTGGTACAAAACCAACCTTCGATGAAATAGAACAAGTCTTTCAAAAGCTTCCTGTGGAAGCACAGAACTTGCTAAGGCGCATGGATTTACATCCTTTCACACCACCAAACTTTCGTCGTAGCAAGACCGGATTGAGAATGATCGATTTTGGCGATGATTTCAGTGAGAGTTTTCCACCATCGTACTTTCTTCGACGTTTTCGCAAGGAATTTGAGGAGGCCCTTAAGGATTTGCAGACAGCGACTACTGAGTAGTCGCTGTTTTTGTATTAAGATATAATGTATATATGAAAAAACCATTTTTACACGCATTAGGAGCAGTTATATACATCGTTTTTATTGTACTTGTTATACAAGGCGCGAATTATCTTTTGAAAGAGGTGATGGGGACAATAATTATCCCAATGACCATGCTCTCCCTGTTTGTATTATCGGCTGCAGTGATGGGATATTTTTTCCTATCTGAACCGATATCTCTACTTGTGGAAAACAGAAAGAAAGAAGCTATTGTTTACTTTGCTAAAATTGTCGGGTTTTTCGCGTGTTTCGTACTTGTTTTTGGAATCGTACTCCTTGTAAAAAATTCGGGAGTTAAAACTGAAACTCTAAACGTGAAATTAAATATTAATGTTGTATGCGAGAGTGCGCTGACCTATATGTCATTTCCAGATGGAGCAAGTGCTGACAAATTTGTTTCTGAGTGTAAAGAAGGCAAACACCCTGAAGTTATTGAACATTACAAAGCTCAAATGAATTTGGGTAATGGTGCTGATATCTAAAATAGTTATTTACACTTCACACAACGGCAACCTTTTGGCTTAATATAGTCATTGAAGTAATCTTTTCCGTAATCATAGGTTATTTCTTCTCCGTCTTTGATTTTTCGTACAGATAGTATGTAGATGCGACCATCTGGTCCGTCTGCTTCACAGTTGGGCCTACACGAATGATTTATATATCTAGCCAGATTGGTTTTTACATTTCCATCTATCATTTTGTTTTTGCCCGTCCAAAACATATATCTACCCTCCAGTCTGTCATGATCAGCTTTCTTAACCTTTTTTCCGGTATATTCAATAAGACAAACACCTTTTGGTATTGGCTCCAATGCAAACAGTCCTTTGCCCGAAACTCCACGCCCAACCCGAAGTCCAAAATTTCTTACGGTATATTTACCTCTTTTTTTAATCATTTGACTTTGTTTACTCTAATACGAGCCCATGAAAAGTAACACAATTTACTGGAGTTCACCAGTAGAAGGAAATGTTATACTTATTACTACAGATAAAAGTTCAGCTGTCATTGGAGGAAAATTATTTTAATATTTATGAAAAGAGTTTTTATTATTCATCGTTGGAGTGGTGGTCCAGAGGATGATTGGCGTCTATGGCTTAAAAATGAACTCCAAAAACTTGGGTATGAAGTTTTGGTTCCGAATATGCCTGATATTGATACCCCTGTTATAAAAAAATGGGTTGGAAAACTGTCAGAAGTGGTCGGCTTACCAGACAGCAAAACATATTTTGTCGGACACAGTATTGGATGCCAAGCTATTATGCGTTATCTAGAAACTATTGATGCATCTGTGGGAGGGGCAGTGTTCGTTGCCGGTTGGTTTGGTTTAAAAAATCTTGAAGATAAAGAAACTGAAGAAATAGCAGAACCTTGGATTGAAACACCTATTAATTTAGAAAAAGTTAAGTCTGTGTTACCGAAAGCAACACTTATTATCTCTGAGGATGACCCATTTGATTGTTTTGAAGAGAACAAAACAAAGTTTGCCAAAATAGTGACTAAGAGTATCGTAGTGCCAAATGCCGGGCATTTTACTGCAGAGGATGGTTTTACAGAATTTTTGTCAGTATTAGAAGAACTAAAGAATCTGTAGATAAAACCTATCAGGCAATCCCATGAGTATCCCTTAGTAACATAATTTTGGAGCACGGATATTTTTCTGCTGAAAAATTCCTCGTGCTCCCTCCGCCGAGCCTCGCAAGTCTCCAAAATTATGTTGCTAAGGGATACGTATCGGCAATCCTCTTTCCGGTTCTTGAAATTTTATCCTTTTGGGAGGACTTTTCAAAAAATATGTACCTGTGTATATCTTTATTAGTATAAACGGATTCGTATTGTATACTATTAACAGTTAATTAATTTATACCTAAAAATATATCATATTATGTTTAAAAATTTACTTGGGAACAAGTCCGGAAAATTTCTAGTTTCTTTTGTATTTGTCGCAATGGTAGCTGTCAGTCCCATGTCTGCGTATGCGGAAGATACGTCTACTGTGACCAGCCAAGTTGCAAGCGCGCTTGAAGCTATACAGGAAGCTATCAGATCCATAATCTCAACCCTTCAAGGAGGCTTAAACGTAGCTCAAGTCAATATCACCACATCTCTCTCCTGCACTCATTACGTTTCTAACTCAGGTAGTGACTCTAATGCTGGCACTTCCGAATCAGCTCCATGGAAAACCATATGGAAGGCTATGATGAACACGGGTCCAGGAGCTACGGTGTGTTTGCGCGCCGGTTCGTATACCGAAACCCTTGAAATGCGAGGCGATCCTGGGAATAAATTCGGCAAAACTATGGGAGGCTCTTCTTCCGGCTGGTGGACACTCCAGTCATATCCTGGAGAAACCGCCACTATCTCCGGAGGGGATTTCTCTGCCTACTCTATTCAATATACCCGATTTCAAAATCTAAATTGGGGCACTAATCTTGGCGTAGGTACGGCTGACTGGGTTGGCGGGTCAAGGTCCCACCATGTCGAAATCAGAAACAACACTATGTCTGGAACACAGCCCCGCTACGGGTTCATTGAAACCAAGTTTGACGATTCTCTCATTGAAGGCAACACCATTACCATCACTGACGGGGGACAAACCACTGACCACGGCATTTACCTCCACAACGGCAGCGGCAACACTGTCCGTGGCAACACTATTTCCGGCTCATCAGGCTACAATATCCATGTTTACGATGAAAGAAAAGGTTCAGGCGACCCGCAAACTTTCTACGACAACGTTGTAGTAGAAAACAACGTCTTGTTTGGCTCTCGCCAGCGCGCCGGTCTCATCATTTCTCAAGGCGGTGATACTGTGGTTAGAAGCATCATTGTTAGAAATAACATTACTTACGGCAATGCTGGCGATGGTATCAACGTAACCAACTACGGCTCAAGAAATATGGAAAGTATTAAAATTTACAATAACACTATTGTAGACGGCCTTGGCAATGCCTATCCAAACAAGATTGTTAACTCCGAATTAAAAAATAATATTATTCTTATCAGCAACGAGGCCGGTCCGGGATTTGTTCAAAGCAACAACATTACTTCCGGAGACCCGTTATTTGTAAACGCTGCGGCCAATGATTACCACTTACAATCTTCTTCCCCGGCCATTAATGCCGGCGCTACTCTTTCCCAAGTGTCTCAAGACAAAGATGGCGCTTCTCGCCCGTCAGGAATTGCCTACGATATTGGCGCTTATGAATTCGGCGGCACCCCCACTACCCCTCCACCACCAACACCTCTACCTCCACCTCCTCCACCTTCCCCTACACCTACCCCAACCCCAACTCCCACCCCTACCCCTACTCCAGCACCGATACCGGACACTACAGTTCCCACATCACCATCCGGCCTGACAGCTACAACGGTTTCTTCATCGCAAATCAATTTAATCTGGAATGCTTCAACGGACAATGTTGGAGTAACAGGGTATAAAATCTGGAGAAACGGAACTCAAATTACCACAACAACATCTGTGTCGTATCAAAACACGGACTTGTCTGCAAACACATCATATGTTTACACTGTTTCCGCCTATGACGCAGCAGGAAACAATTCTTCTCAATCAGGGCAAGCCGGAGCAACAACGCAATCAGCTCCAACGCCTACGCCTATGCCTACGCCGACTCCTGTCCCAAGCACCGGGCTTGTTGTTGGTGATTCAATAATTACCACTGCCAAAGTAAATGTTCGAGGATATCCAGGCACAGGCAATGTAATCTGGGGAAGCCAAGGTATTAACTCAACTGGTAAAATAACCAGTGGTCCGGTATTTGCAGATGGGTATACATGGTGGAAACTTGACTATAAATGGTCTCCAGACGGCTGGTCTGCAGAAGACTTCCTGACTAAATCTGGAGGAGTAACCCCAACCCCAACTCCAACTCCAGTTCCTACTCCTACTCCAATACCTACCCCTGTTCCATCACCTACACCGACCCCAAGCCCAACCCCTACTCCTACTCCCACACCGATACCGAACCCAACTCCTGTTCCGACACCTACACCAACTCCAGCACCTGCGCCTTGCGTCGCACCACCAGTAGCAAATGGTTGTACGGCAGTCCTAAACAATGCTGCCACCTGTTCTTATTCAACTATATGCCCTCCTCCTCCACCTCCATTTCAGAATCCAACATCTACACCAAATCCAATACCAACATCTACAACAAATCCAGACCTTACTGTTGGCGACTCAGTCATTACCATCGCCAGAATAAATGTACGCAATAATCCGGGATTATCCGGTGAAATCTGGGGTCGCCAAAGCACTGACTCTATCGGCATTATCGTAGACGGCCCAATCTCAAGCAGTGGGTACGTCTGGTGGAAGGTTAACTTCAAGTACGCTCCGGATGGATGGGTGGCAGAAAATTATGTCAAAGAGCTAAGCGATTCAGTTCCAACCACAATCTTTAGTATCGGCGATAATGTAAAAACAACCGACAGGCTAAACACCAGAGGCTACCCAGGCACAAGCCGTGAAATCTGGGGAACCCAAAGAGCCAACGCAACAGGCAAAATCATAGACGGTCCTGTCGTAGCTGACGGCTTTACCTGGTGGCAGATTGACTTCCAGTATGCTCCTGACGGCTGGTCGGTGGAGAACTACTTGAGCAGGTAGTGATATAATATACGTATTATTAGCTAACATAAATACTATGATGTATGGATACGGCGGAGTAATGGAAGGGGCCAGCTTCTTAGGGCTTCTAACTTGGCTTGTCCTTTTTGTGGACCTTGTTCTTCTTGGCGTTTGGCTTTGGAAGAATGTTTCAAAAAAATGACAAACGAAAAGAAAATTGAATGGGTTTTAAGGATTGGGGTAGCTGGTGAATTTATTGGGCACGGCGCCTTTGCTGTTTCAGGCAAAGCTGATTGGATAAAATGGACAGAGCAGTTAACAGGACTTGATACCGGAGCAGCGACAATGTTTATGACCGTTGTTGGTCTGGTAGACGTTTTGCTCGCTCTTATTGTGCTTTTTAGACCAATAAGGCCATTGCTCTTATGGATGACATTTTGGGGATTCTGGACTGCTCTTGTAAGGCCGTTAGTAGGTTTGCCGATTTGGGATTTTATAGAAAGATTTGCAAACTGGGCTGCTCCTCTGGCATTGTTCTATTTATATAAATCCAGAAAGTAACGACATGGATGAAGAAAAAATAGAAACAATAAAAAATAAATACGGGACACCGTCGCATTATCATGGCGATGTTTTGCGCAAGCTTTTTATTCTGGCCGCTATCGTTATGATAAGCACATTGCCATTCTTGAGCCACTTGATTCCTGTTTCATATCTTTATTCGATAGTGGGTATTATTGTATTGGTTTCTACAGCCGGTTTTATTAAACCAAGAAACAAATTTGCCATAATTGTTGACTTCATTATCTCAATTATAGGAGTATTTGTTTTTGAATATTATGCTATGGACGCTTATATAAAATATTCCGCATCATCTTTCTACTTTGTTACCAATCAAACTTTAGGGCTGATATTTTTGTTTGCTCTGTACTACGCCTCTAAAACAGTCAGGGCGGCCTTTGCTAAAAATTGAAAAGTGTTATACAATGAAAAAGTTAAGTTTTATTACTAAAAATATTTAAAAAAATGGAAAAAAAGAATTCTGCGTTTATGAAACCAATGACTATAAGCTCGGATTTGGCGGAAGTAGTTGGAAAAGGTCCAATGCCTCGGTCAGAAGTCGTTAAAGCTTTGTGGGTGTACATCAAAAAGAATAACCTCCAAGACCCAAAAAACAAGCGCAACATAAATGCTGACGCAAATTTGAAGAAAGTTTTTGATGGCAAGTCAGTAGTCAATATGTTTGAAATGACTAAACTCGTTTCCAAGCATCTTTCATAATAGATGCACATAGCTAAAGTGAAAACGAAACTCCTATAACTGGGAGTTTTGTTTTCACTTTAGCTCTAAGAGGGCGTTGATATAGTGTATCGCGACGCCGCCATAGCTTTTTTCTTTGGCAAAAGTTTTTTGGATAGTTTGCATTTGCTTTTCGTAATAACTTTTGGATGTATTGTGAAATGTAACATACGGGGGATTTACTTCTCCTATTTCCTGGGCAATGATGATTTTGGTATTGTATTTTTTTGCGCTAGTTACTTCATGCTTGGAAATATCTACAGAACCGTCATCTCCAAGGCTAAAATTGCGATAAGACATGATGATAATATTTGAGCTTGGTCTGCGTTCCAGGACGGAGAGCAAGTGGTCAATGGCATAAGCTGTTTTCCCCGCGTATTTGAATTGCGGAGTTTCACCGCCTGTTCCGTCATAAAATTCCGGAATAACGACCGATAACGCCAAGTCGCTTTCATGAAGTCTGCTCACAGTTTCATTTATCAGAGTAACAAAATTTCGCAATACGGACATCTTATCTTTTTGGTAATAGGAGAGAAGATACGGCTCTACATCGTATTGGAATCCCCGCAGTTTTTCTTTGTGCGTTTTATTAAACTCTATGGCGTAATCCACCACAGCAAAAGCTTTATAGATATGCCCTTCTTCGGCCCAGTTTCTCCATCCGCCCTCGGCATCCACAGTTATATTATTTTTATGGGCCTCTGTGATAAAATCTTCCAAAATATCATCAAACATTTTTTTCTTCCTGTCTTTCTCCGGGCCGTCTTCCATAACAAATATATCCAAGTATGAATCTATGGAGATATAAATGTTGCGGATGCCATGCTTTTTTGCTCCGGTTATGATGGAGTTTCTGTATTTTGGAGTTATGTCCAAAACAGGAGTCCATAGCCAAGTGCCTTTTTCCGCTTGTCCGGAATTTTTTGTTACCCTGTTTAGTTTTATAGATTGAGCTACATTGGCTACCAAGTCTTCTCGTGGAAATATGGACAGATTTTTAAATCTCGGGTCGCCTTCTATTGCGTTTACGGTGATATGCGTATCGGAGTATTGGGCGGGGTATATGATGTATCTTTCTTTGGATAATGATGCTTTTGCCACATCTGACTTTGCTGTTTTGTTTTCAAAAAAGAAAAAAGAGTAAAGAGCTCCAAAAGCTGAAATTCCAAGCAAAGTAAAAATTAAAAAACGTTTTTGTCTAGAGAGAAGTTTTCTTTTTCTCATGTCGTATATTATAACCTAATTGTAGCATTTTTATTGTAGATTTTGTTTGTGTTAAAATTATTATATGAGTTTCAAAGAAGTGGCAGTATTCGGAGGGGGCTGTTTTTGGTGCACCGAAGCTGTTTTTAAAATGTTAAAAGGAGTTATTTCTGTTTTGCCCGGGTATACGGGTGGAATAGTACCCAATCCGACATATGAAAAAGTTTCTAGAGGGGATACCGGCCACGTTGAAAGCATTAAGGTAGAATTTAATCCAAAAGAAATAGAATATCGCGATTTGCTGACTGTTTTCTTTGCTTCTCACGACCCAACCGCTGTAAATAGGCAAGGAAACGATGTTGGTACGCAATACCGCTCAGCAATTTTTTATTCTACGCCAGAACAAAAAGCAATTGCAGAAAATTTTATACAGGAATTAAATGCATCAAATTCCGAAGGAAAACCTATTGTAACTGAAGTTGTGCCACTTGATACATTTTATGTAGCCGAAAATTATCATCATGATTATTATGAAAGAAATAAAACTGCGCCGTATTGTGAACTCGTCATAAATCCAAAACTGGAGAAAGTTCAAAAAGAGTTTGTAAACTTGTTACATACAAATCAACAAATGTAACGAATGATGGGAATGGCTACGAATAAGAAAATTACAAAAGCATTCATTCGCAGATATTCGTAGATTCGAACCATTCGTATATTGGTATATAATTACATTATGGAAATTGACGAAGAATAACCGTCAAAATAATTTTTACAAATGAAAAACCAGCAGGGACATAACCTGCTGGCGTTTGTGAGAGCTTAAGTGCTCTCGGATTTTATCGCGCTGTTGCGATGCGTACTGCCGGTTTCTGGACCTCACCTTTTGGAATGAAGCGGAAAGAAATTTCTCCACTCTTCACTTCAACGGTGGCGTTTGAATTTTCATCAATGCCGCTCATCCGAACCATTGCAGGTTGGTCGCCTGTTGGTTGGCGGATTTCAAACTTGACTGTTCCTTCTTCCACAACTTCAGCCGGAACGGGGACTGGCACAGGAGCGGGTGTTTCCACCGGAGCAGGAACTTGGGCTTCGTTGCCCCAGCCTTCCTCAATTCGTGCTCTATCACCAGGGACATAACGTGTCCCTTGAATGGTGACATCATTTCCACATTCCTGTGTCATGACACCCGTTTCTTCCATGCCGTTTGGCATGATGAATCGCGCTCGCCATGCCCTCTCGCCGGTATAATTGTGCGGAACAAGAACCGGAATCCCACGATGCTGGGTATTCCAGATTCCAAATAGACGCACTTTCTGTCGGCTTCCCGGAACCATCGTGGTTCGGTGGGCAGTAGCATATTGTTCAAATCGTCGGTCGGCTTCGGCATCATTTCTGAGACCTCCCGGAACCATTGGTCTCCACTGGATCGGATTGCGGGTGTAAAACCAAAACGCAATCAAACTGAGAAACATGAGACCAATCAGCCAGTATAACCACGTCGGCGTTACGACCTGATTGATTATTCTCGGTAACGGTCTCGGCAGTTCCAATTGATCAAGGGGAGTCATTGTCGGCACGATGCCGAGTTTGTCCAACCCTGCCAACCTTTCGCCCGGACGGATCAAGATATACGTCACTCCGTCTTTGACGAAGCGCCGGCCAGCTTCTGCCAGAAACGGGTTGGCTTTGTAAAGCTCTTCCCATTTGCTGGCGTCATCCAGGTTCTCGCCGGCGAGTTTCCAAAGGTTGTCGCCGTCTTGAACTGTGTATTTTACAAAGTTATCCTGTGCCGCGAGGAGTGTTGCCACTCCAAGAAGAAGCACAAGAAGAGCCAAACAAGTAACCAGTCGGTTTCTCATTCTTTTCTCCATTGTTGTCAAACAAATACGCACAGATTGCAAAATATCTCACACGACCATCGCATGACCAATACTTCACAAATCTACACAAAGCATATCATACCTGACATTATATGTCAAATATGCTAAATGCCATTAAAATAGTAATTTTTCGGATAAAGAACAAAGCCTCCGTAAGTAGATTACGCGAGGCCTCGTCCTTTGCCCGTCACCCCTTTTTCTTTAGTCAAGCACCCCATTTTTATGCAAATTTTGGTTTCTGATGTGATGCTCATAACACCACATAGGCGAAACAACATGGTGCAAAAATTTAGTGGGGAGTTTCCAAAGAAGTAGGTAACTACTACAATTTTCCTACCGGACATTCTGTTTGTCAAAGTTATTTTTTGGCATTTCCGTGCAAAACGTGTTGATAAGCTGTGTGAAAGTCTAAAAATATGTTGATAAGGTTATTGACAGGAAAATTATTTTAATATATACTGTGATTATTGAGTTTTCTCTGCTGGTTTCGGTTCAAAATTTATTTTGAACCTTAAGACGTTCGTCTTTATTGAAATTGGGGAGCCTATAACCTCAATTTACTATGTATACAAATACGCAAAGTTCGCGCGGGCGGACATTTAGAAAACCTGCATTTAGGAGTAAGGGTAGTTTCCGTGGGCGGCCTGCTCGTCGGAGCGCCGGCAGAGGCCATAGCGATGTGATTGACCATAACCGCTTTATCAACAAAGCGGTGGTTATTGAAGAAGCGGAGAGGTTTATACCTGAGCATGCTTTTGCGGATTTTGCCGTGGACGATAGTTTGAAAAGAAGTATCATAGCCAAAGGATACAAAACTCCTACACCTATTCAGGACAAAGCTATTCCACATGTCCTTTCGGGCCAGGATGTGGTTGGCATTGCAAACACTGGCACAGGAAAAACTGCGGCATTTCTCATACCTCTTATAGACAAAGTTTTGAAACATCCAAAAGAAAACGTTCTCGTAGTGGTACCGACTCGCGAGCTGGCGCTTCAGATTCAAGAAGAACTAAAGGGTTTTACAACTGGAATGAAACTATATTCTGTAGTCTGTGTAGGGGGAACTTCCATTGGAAATCAAATCAGGGATTTACGCTATCGCAATGAATTTGTCATCGGTACGCCAGGACGTATCAAGGATTTGATAGAACGTAAAGTTTTGAACCTGTCTTTTTTCAAGACAGTTGTCTTGGATGAAGCTGACCGTATGCTTGATATGGGATTTATAAATGACATGCGATTTATGATGAATCTCATGCCGAAAAATCGCCATACGCTTTTCTTTTCCGCCACCCTTTCTCCTGAGATTGAAAAATTAATCCACGAGTTTCTCCATGAACCGGTGCGAATTTCTGTCAAAACTCAGGACACAGCGCGAAGTGTTGACCAGGATATTGTCCGTGTAAATCGCGGAGACAATAAACTTGATGTTCTCCACTCTATGCTTATTCAGCCTGACTTTGGCAAAGTTTTGATTTTCGGGCGGACAAAGCATGGTGTAGAAAAGCTGGCGAAGCTTCTCTCTGCCCGCGGGTTCAAAGCAGAGTCGATCCACGGTAATAAAAATCAGTCCGGTCGCCAGCGCTCCCTCAAACTTTTTAAAGAAGGCAAGGCGCAGATTTTAGTTGCAACAGATGTCGCGGCGCGAGGCTTGGACATTTCGGATGTTTCTCATGTCATCAATTTTGACATACCCGCAACATACGAGGACTACGTTCACCGAATTGGCAGAACGGGTAGGGCAGGAAAATCTGGCAAAGCCTATACCTTTGTAGAATAGCTCCGGTCTTTTTCACGAATCTCATCGTCTAAAATACAAATCCCAACCGTCACCTACGCACTCAGGTAGGCTCCGATTGGGATTTGTATTTTATACGCGACCTTCGCGAAAAATCCTCGGAGCGAGGTCTTGAGTTTGTTTAGAAATTAGAAATTGAAAATTAGAAATTTGTGGTAGAATACCACCTATGGATTATTTGATACATCTCATACAATCTGCCGGATATTGGGGCTACGCTGTACTTTTTTTGGTCCTATTTTGGGAGCATTTCCCGCCAAGTTCTTTCTTGCCGGGTGACAGCTTGCTCTTTACTACGGGATTTCTGGCATCTCAGGGGTACTTTGATATCACCATTCTTTTTATAGTTTTATTTTTTGGCAGCGTCCTTGGCTATATTTTCAGCTATTTTATCGGTAGGAAATTAAGAAGTATTATTTTAAGCCAAGGTGAAGTTTTTTGGCTTAAAAGAAAACATTTGGACTATACCGAAAGGTTTTACGCAAAATACGGTTTGAAGACAGTTATTATAGGGCGGTTTATTCCGGTTGTAAGGTCATTTGGTCCGACTTTGGCCGGTGCGGTGGGGATGCCGTACCATAAATTTATGAAATACAACATTATTGGCGCAATCTTTTGGACAGGAGGGTTGTCTTCTATCGGGTTTTATCTCGGCAGAATAATACCAAGAGCATCCGTGCACTTGACCCCGATCATTCTGGTTATTATTTTTGTTTCGCTTATTCCTGCAGTATTTGAGTATATATCTGAAAGCAAAAGTATTAAACAAAATAAATGACGGACATAATTTCTGTAAGCCAATATTTGGACGGATTGAATGCCACCCTTCGTGAAAAGCGGGCAAAGATTGTCGGAGAAATATCCGAGCTCAAGGAGTATCCGGGCAAAAGCTATTTGTTCTTTTCTTTGAAAGATACAAAGGACGGGTCTTGCATCAATTGCATAATGTTTAAAAATGATTACAGGATTTCTGGAGTGGAAATGCGCGATGGTCTGGAAGTTATCGTTACCGCCACTCCGGAAGTCTGGAAGCCAAACGGCAGAATGACGTTTAAAGTTGACTCAGTGGAGCTTGTCGGCGAAGGCGCGCTGCAGAAAGCGTATGAGGAATTGAAAAAGAAGTTAGATGCAGAAGGACTTTTTGCCATTACAAGAAAGCGTGAGATCCCCAGTTATCCTTCCCGCATCGGGGTAATCACATCCAAGAGCGGAGCCGTTATCAACGACTTTCTTTCTAATATAGGCAAATTCGGATTTGAAATTTTGTTTGTTGATTCAAAAGTTGAAGGGCAGGATGCGACCAAAGACCTGCTTGCTTCAATTAAAACATTGGAAAACAAAGGCTTGGATGTTCTCGTTATCATGCGCGGAGGAGGCTCGCTCGAATCATTTCTGGCATTTAATAATGAAGTTTTGGTCCGGGCCGTGGCGGACTTCCCAGCGCCAGTTTTAACCGGTATTGGCCACGACAAAGACATTTCTTTGGTAGCCATGGCCTCCGACAGAAATGTTTCCACACCGACTGCGGTAGCAAATCTTTTAAATTCCAGTTGGAACGAAGCCATTTCCCAATTGGAGTTGGCTGAAGAAAAGATTTTGTCCCGTTTTTCTAAGTTACTGGATACCTTTAAACGAGCTGAAGCGTTGGTTTTGAATGCAACGGTCAGAATTGAATCTGGAATTATTCGCACGAAAGATGTTATTTTGCAAAAAGAAAAAGACATATTGCGCGGTTTTGAGTTGCTCTCAGCGCAGGTCAAAGATTTTATTGTTCAGTCGGCCAAATCCCTTGAACTTTCCAGTCCAGAAAGAGCTCTTGCTCAAGGATATAGCATTGTCCGTCACAATGGCAAAGTTATTCGTAAAAGAAGAGATGTTCGTAAGGGAGAGACATTAGACATTCTTGTTTCAGATGGTAGTATAGAATCTAAAGTAATATGAAGAGTTTAAACTTTAAATTCTAGAATTTAAAGTTAAATCATTCTAAATTAAGTCTAAATTGTAAATTTTCAGTCTTTATGAAAAAACCTAATACAAATCTAAATGAAACTCTAAAGAAACTAGCGGCGATCGTTTCGTGGTTTGAATCACAATCAGATTTGGATGTGGAGAAGGGCTTGGAGTATGTAAAGGAGGGCGCGGAACTCATAAAATCCTCACGTGAACGCCTTTCTGAAATAGAAAACGAGTTTAAAGAGGTTAAAAAAGAAATTTCAAAATAGACGCAACTATTTTATTTCTGCCCCCAAGTGATTATGGACAAATTTGATGCCGTTTCTTACGGGCGCTCCGCGGACTATCTCTACCACCTCGTTTTCGCTATCGGTTATGGTATACAAAGTTGTATCTTCCGGACTTATGGTTTGGCGCGAGAGCAGTTCTTTTTTTATAAATTCATCCAAAGTACTCCAAAACTCTCTGCCGAAAAGTATTAGAGGGATTCTTTCTATTTTACCCGTTTGAATAAGGGTGGCAATTTCAAAAAATTCATTAAGCGTTCCTAAACCTCCAGGAAAGAATACGTAAGCCTCGGCTGAAAAAGCCATACAAACCTTTCTGCTGAAAAAATAATGAAAATCAAGATTTTTGGTCAAATATTGATTTTTGACCTGGGCGGGATTAAGCTCAATGGTAAAGCCAAGGGATTGCCCTCCTGCTTCAAACGCACCGCGGTTTGCCGCTTCCATAATCCCTGGTCCTCCGCCGGTAAGAACAGAATATTTAAGGTCCGTGGCAATGCATTTGCCAAGCGCTCTGGCTTTTATATAATACTCATCTTCTTCAGTGAATCTGCTTCCTCCGAAAATAGTGATTGATTTTGGGTGGTCGCGCAAAAAGCTGAAGCCGTCAGTGAATTCTTTTGCAATAAGGTGGACGCGTTCCACTGCGGTATCATGAAGTTCCTGTCTGGTCAGCGGTTTTGCCGCCATATTTTTTATTTGTGGGTCCATAAGGTTATTGTACTGTTCTCTAAGTGCCTCTGCAAGGGTAAAAATAGAGCCGTCAGTTGTTAACTGACGGCTTATTACTATTGTTTATGTCTATTGTGAGTTTTTTACCCACAAAATCCTTTCTTCATTTTGCTGCAGCCATCTGTCGTGGCCTTTCAGGATTTGCTCAATGATTTCTGGAGTTCTGTCGATAAGGGTGTCCACCTCGAGGTCAAAGTCCTCTCTTATGGAACGGCGATAGTCAGAGTAAAGGAGCGGATATCGTTCAAAATCGATGTGGTCTCTTTCTCGAATTTTTCGCTCAAGTTCCTCTACAGTTTCGTGGGCGTAGTCCTGGTCTTTTTGCCTACGCTTTGCCCGCGTACTATAGTCGTGGCAGACAACTCTGATGCGGTAACTCTTTGGCGCGAACATGCTCGCAAGTCGTCCGTCCAAGATTAATCCGTTTTCTTCGGCTCGCTTACAAAGCACCGTATCGCACTTCTTGTCCCACCCTTGCTCGGGATGGTTTTTGTTGTGTCTGGCGAACTCTTCCCTCGTCATTTTAAGTTTTTTCGCAAACTCAAGCATCATTTTGCTTGCGCTAACGACTTCGAGTCCGAGTAGTTCGGCAAGAGCTGCTACGGTTTTGGTTTTTCCCACCGCAGTATCTCCAAAAAAAGAGAATTGGTTGGAAAACAGCATTTTCATAACCCGATTCCTTTCTGTGTTTGTAATTTTCTACAAAAAAAGTATCATGTTACGCAAGCAATGTCAAACGATTCGATTGCCATTAGAGTCCGAGACCTTTTAAAAACTCTTCAAGTTCACTTCCTGAAATTTCCCGATATGAATTTTGGGGTATATTCTCCAATTTTATATTTTGTATTCTAATGCGTTTCAAGTCGCGCACGGTATAGCCGAGTTTTTCGGTCATGCGGCGAATTTGGCGGTTTTTGCCTTCTGTTAAAGTGATAGTGAAAGTTGTATCGCTGATTTTACTTACAGTAGCTGGCTTTGTGACATATCCGCCTATATCAACTCCTTCCTGCATATGTTTTACAAATGCCGGTGTAAATCTGCGGTCAACTTCAACCTCGTATTCTTTTTTGTGCTTGTAAAGCGGGTTTAATAGCCTGTCTGTTACTCTTCTGTCGCTCGTCAAAATAATAAGTCCGTGCGAGTCTTTATCCAAACGTCCTACGGGGAATACTCCGGCAGGGAACTTAAGGCTTTTTAAAATATCCTTTTCATTTCCCTGGGGATTTGCAGTAACGATTCCGCGAGGCTTATTGTATGCCAGATATACATTTTTCTTTTTATGGTGAACTCCGCGCACTTCCACCACATCTTTTTCCAAAACTTTATCTCCCAGCAAGGCTTTCCTGCCGTTTATAGTTACTTTACCGCGAGTTATGAGTTCATCTACGCCTGCTCGCGTAGCTATTCCCTTATGCGCGAGGTATTTATTGATGCGCATAGGATAGGTATCTGTAAGAGAATTTGGCTTTGCAGTTTTCATTTTTACATTTTACATTAATTTTGTCGTATAATATACTTATATATATGACATTAAATCAAAAAGAATGGGTAGCAGTTTTTGTAGCTATGTTTGTAGTCGGTTTCTTTTTTATTTTCGGCCAAGGGATGGTTTCTTTGTTTACAAGCAATTCAAAATTAACTATGGCAGAAGTGCCAAAAATTACCACGCAAGATATCATTTATGGCACAGGGGAAACTGCTATGCCAGGAAGCAGAATCACAGTAAACTATGTCGGTAAATTTGAAGATGGCGCAATATTTGACAGCTCCCTTTCACGCAACGAGCCGTTTCAGTTTGTGCTTGGCGCGGGACAGGTAATAAAAGGCTGGGACGAAGGTATTGTCGGTATGCGCGTTGGTGGCAAAAGAACACTGACTATTCCTCCTTCGCTCGGCTACGGGGCAACTAATTATGGTCCTATCCCTGGAAACTCAACACTTACTTTTGAAGTGGAACTTATCAAGGTAGAAAAATAGATACGAGAAAAGCCGAGGCCGTTCCGTGGCTTTTGTTTCGGAGAAATGGAAAAGCCACTTACATTTAAAATTCATAAAGAGCTTCCGAATTCTCTCGGTCGTGCCGGCACAATCACAACACCTCACGGAGAAATACAAACTCCGGCATTTGTTGCTGTCGGTACGAAAGGCACTGTAAAATCTCTTACTCCGGAGCAAGTCGCAGCAACCGGTGTTCAGACTGTTATTGCCAACACATATCATCTTTACATTGAGCCCGGCGACGAAACAGTAAAAAATATGGGAGGTTTGCATAAAGCTATGAACTGGAAGGGGCCATTGATGACCGACTCGGGAGGCTTTCAAGTCTTTTCTCTTGGCGTAGCGTATGGGAATAAGGGTGTTGGCAAGATTTCAGGACTTCCCGCGGAGGAACTTCTGCTTTCAGAGTCAGTGGAAGAGGAAGAAAGGCCTAAAGTAGCTACAATTGACCCAAATGGCGTAACGTTTCGTTCTCATTTTGACGGCAGTGCCCATTATTTTACTCCGGAAAAATCAATTGATATACAGCACAACCTCGGGGCGGATATTATTTTCGCTTTTGATGAGTGTACTTCGCCGTATGAGCCTCTTCACTACCAAAAAGAAGCTTTGGAGAGGACACATCGTTGGGCTCGCCACTCACTTGAATATCATGAGCAGTCAGGCAAGGGGAAAGAACAGGCTTTATTTGGCATTGTTCAAGGGGGTCGTGACGAAAATTTGCGCAAGGAAAGCGCGGAAGTTATCGGGACCATGGACTTTGGCGGTTTTGGCATCGGGGGTTCATTTGAAAAAGAAGATATGGATAAGGCGGTAGAATGGTGCAATAAAATACTGCCAAAGGAAAAACCCCGGCATCTCCTTGGCATTGGCGAACCCGTTGACCTGTTTGTGGCTGTGGAAAATGGTTGCGACTTATTTGATTGTGTTTCACCGACGCGTATAGCCAGAAACGGAAATGTATATACAAAAGAAGGAAGACAAAATCTTTTAAATCAAAAGTTTCGGGATGACACGGCGCCAATTGACGCAGGATGTGGTTGCTATACGTGTACAAACTACAATCGTGCCTATGTCGCCCATCTTTTCCATGCAAAAGAAATGTTGGCTTCCACGTTGGCTTCAATTCACAACCTTTATTTTATAAATAGTATGGTGGATGGTATGCGAGAGGCGATAAAAAGTGGAGATTTTGGAACTTACAAGAAAGATTTCTTGCAGAAATACTACGAATAGAGTTTCTGATGTTTTTTATCCACAATAAACGCCATTTTTGTATTTCAAATGTTATACTATGCTTAAGATTATTTATTTATGCCAGACCGAACTCCTATTGCGCCTCGCAAGCTGGAAGAATATATCCAAGAGATAAATCCTCTCAAGGCAGGTTTCGACTTGTTGCGTGACCATGTAATCATTACCGACGAGAATGCCAATATTTTATATGCAAACAAGGCGGCTATAGAAAATACAGGCTTTTCCTCGGAAGAAATTATTGGCAAAAATCCCGGAGATTTATGGGGCGGAGTGATGCCGAAAGAATTTTATGAGTCAATGTGGAATACCATAAAGGTGCAAAAGAAGCCTTTTGTCGGGGAAATCAAAAACAAAAGGAAAGACGGCGCCGAATATTGGCAGGAAGTTCATATTTCTCCCGTTCTTGATAAGTCAGGCGAGGCAAAATTTTTTATCGGCATTGAGCCGAACATAACTGACAAGAAGCAGAAAGACCAGTTCCGGGAAGAATTTATTTCAATCCTTGACCACCAGGCTCTTACTCCCGCCACCGGAATCAAATGGACACTGGATTGGCTTTTGAAAGGAGGAGGTATTACGGAGGAGCAACGCAAAAATCTTGAAGACGTATACAGGCAAAATGCTACGCTTTTGAGCGTCATGAACGACCTTATCTTTCTATCGCGCATGGGTGAAAATTATCCGGAAGAACAAACCGTTCCTTTGGAAAATGAAATAGAAAAAATTATCTTGGTCCTAAAAGGGAGATATCCTCATGTCAAAGTTTCTTTTGAAAAATTTGGCGATTCATTTTTCACCAACACTACAAAGTCGTTAGCCACAGAAGTTTTCTCCACGCTTATGGTTAATGCTTTAAAGCATTCAGGCAAGGAAAACGGGGAAGTCCGTGTGGTTCTGACAAAAGAGCAAAACCAGTATGTGTTTTCTTGTCAAAATAACGGAGAATCCGTACCAGAAGAAAATAAGGCCGATATTTTTTCCCCTTCTGTCGCGGACAAGAAAAGCCATAAGCTTTTTCTGGTTAAAATGATATGCAACTATTTTGGTTGGAAGCTATGGTTTGATAATCTGCCATCCGGCGGGGCAGTGTTTTATGTTTCTATCCCTTATACTGCTGTATAACTTTCTTTCACTTTATAAAACGTACTGATATACTATATGTAATTACTAAAATAATAAATTTTATATGGGAATAAAAGCAAGCGTAGGTGTAGGGCAAGGCGAAGACTCATATGCGGTAGGAGTAAACGCCTGCCAGGATGCGATAGACCAGCTAGGCGAAAAGGAGCCCGATTTGCTCATTGTTTTTTCGTCGGTAAAGTACGACCAGGAGAAAATGCTTGAAGGGGTGCGTTCGGTAGCGCCAAAAGCTCTTCTGGTTGGCTCATCCACTTCGGGAGAGATAACAACACAGGGTCCGCTCAAAGAGAGCTCTGTGGCTGTCATGGCCATTAAATCGCCGGAAATGAAGTATTTTACCGGAGTAGGGGAGAATATCTCCGCTAATCCGCGACTTGCAGGCAAAATGGCTGCGGATAAAGTCAAAGAACAGGCAGGTGACGCGCTAAAAGCATTTCTCATGATTCCAGATGTGCTGGTTGGAAATGGGGCCGATATTGTTCGCGGAGTGCTCGACTCTCTCGGAGCCCATTTCCCTGTGATCGGCGGGGCGTCAGGCGACGACTTTGCATTCAAGAAAACATACCAATATGTCAATGGTAAAATTTATTCCGGAGCGGTAGTCGGACTGGGCATTACTGGAAATTTTAAAATCGGCATCGGCGTAAAGCATGGCTGGATTCCAGTCGGCGAGCCGGTCACTGTGACAAAATCAGCCGGTTCTGTCATTCATGAAATAAACGGCAAGC
>Ga0209542_10000257_pt1 | contig 131759 bp, 123 predicted proteins | sample RifCSPhighO2_01_FD_184028 | JGI IMG/M metagenome (GOLD analysis project Ga0209542, IMG submission 184028) | Soil microbial communities from Rifle, Colorado - Rifle CSP2_plank highO2_0.1 (SPAdes) (version 2) | ecosystem: Environmental > Terrestrial > Deep subsurface > Rock core/Sediment ... | reverse complement strand
AAAAAAAACCCTGAAATTATCCAGGCAGGCGACTAAATTATCCTGGACGTGCCTTGCAATGCCCTGGCTGATATCTGCCAGCTCAGGCATCCTGTATTCCCCCTGGGAATACCACAGCGGGATTTTCATGCCATATCCGACGGTTTTTTTTGGGTCAGTTGAGATTTCAGCAGGTATTTTGACATACCCTCCCTGGCTGTTTGCAAGAAATACCGCATCCCTTGCAGAATTTCCCAGGCACTGCTCTGCCAGCTCCTTTATCGGAGCCAGCTCCTTTGGCACCACTTCAGGGGGGGTGAACACAGAAGTCTGCGACCTTATGAAGAAAAACAGGCCAACTGAGAACAATATCACTAGGCCTATTATTATAAAGGCTGTAATTTGACCCTTTTTTCCCATAATGGGCTAATGTTTGATTTGAATATATATTATTTTTTCTTTTTTGGGTGATTTTTGGACTTTTTGGCATGAAGGGCGCCAATCCAATCTTAAACTGTCAGAATTTTCCAGCCATGTGGGAGAAAAAGCAAGCTATTTCTTCAATCCCAGAATTTCCTTCATGTGCATGATTTTGGGCCTTTTGCATTCGCTCTTGGGGCCGTGCGCAAAAGAATAAACCTCCTCTCCCCTGAACGGGCACTTGAATTCATCATGCGAGCATAGGTCAACGACTGTAGAAATCATGTATTTGCAGGGTATCCTGTGCGGAAGATAGTTTATGTACTCGTCAAAGTCTTGCTGAATCTTCACGTCAAGCAAAAGCGGATTATCCATAATTATGACAGTGAATATATCTAAGGGCATTATACGCAGGATAAGTTTATATATTTTGCCACAGTAATGAGGGGAATGGTATACTGGCCAAGGGAAGACAGTCTTCTGCTTAAGGAAGTTGTACGGGATTTTGCAAGGGGGCGGGTGCTGGACATGGGCACTGGATCCGGCATACAGGCCATGGAAGCCGGGAGATACTGCGATGAGGTCGTTGCAGCCGACATCGACCCAGAGGCTGTGAAGGAGCTTCTCAAGAAGAACGCAGGCCCAAAAATTAAGGCCATGCAATCTGACCTTTTTTCAAAAGTGCTTGGCAAATTTGACCTGATCATTTTCAATCCGCCTTACTTGCCCAATCATCCGAAAGCAAAGGACATTGCTTTGGACGGAGGAGAAAAAGGATACGAAATTGTTGAAAGGTTTCTTGGGCAAGCCAGGCATTATCTGAAACAGAATGGAAAAATATTGCTGCTGATAAGCACCCTCACCAACCGCAAGCACATTGAAAGGGCGCTGGCAGGGCAAAAGTTCAAGTTTAAAATCATAAAAGAGAAAAAGATGGATTTTGAAAAGCTGTTTGTCTATTTGATAGAGGCATGACCTGCCGGGCCGGGGATGAGCCAATGCCGGGAATAATAAGGAAAGCAAAAAACAGGAGATTATTTGCACGCGGAAAGCGCGGAGTTGTAAGCACGGCAATGCTCGGCCGGGTGAAAATCGCAATAAAGGAAAAGAGGTTTGGCAGCAAAGCTGAAAATGCCATTGGCCGCGAGGCAGAATGGCTCAGGCTGCTCAATGCCCATTCAATTGGCCCAGAATTTGTAGCATATGAAGATGGCCAGCTTGCCTACAAGTTTGTGGAAGGCGAATACATAATTGATTTCCTTGAAACCGCGTCCAAAAAAGACACACTGGCTGTGCTGCGCAATGTCATGCAGCAGTGCAGGACACTTGACAGGCTGGGAATCAACAAGCTCGAGATGACACGGCCGACAAAGCATGTCATAGTATCCAGGAAAAACAGGCGGCTGCAGGCGGTCATGATTGATTTTGAGCGGTGCAGGAGGACAGACAAGCCAAAAAATGTCACCCAGTTTTGCCAATTTTTTACACTCGGGCATGCGACCGACATCTTAAGGGAAAAAAGGATTATAATAAATAAGGATGATATCATTAAATTAGCCCAGGGCTACAAGAAAAATCAATCAGGGCAAAATTTTGCCAGGATAATGGGGCTGTTGGAATGAAATTTGCAGACAAAGTCTACAAGCTTTGCAGGAAAATCCCAAAAGGAAAAGTTTCGACCTACAAGGCAATTGCAAAAGCAATGAAAACCAAAGCATATCGGGCAGTTGGCCAGGCACTGCGATGCAATCCCTATGCCCCTGAAGTTCCATGCCACAGGGTTGTTGCCAGCGACGGGAGCCTTGGCGGATTTGCAGGCAGGATGAATTCCAGGAAGAAAATCATGATGCTGAAAAAAGAAGGGATTCGGGTAAAACAAGGAACGATAGCTGATTTCCAGAAAAAAATGCACAGATTCTGAACCATTCCTAGACTACCTGGGCCAATTCACCGACTTTTTTGTTTTCTTCCCTGGGCAAGGCTGCAGCCTGAAGCAATGCTTTTGCGGCAATCCTATCTGCAGCATAATCAACCAGGGCATACGTCAGCAAATCCTTGGCATAATTGCTGCTGGTGCCGCTTGCGCTGAAATCCCTTATGGCGCGGACTTTTGAAACCTGGCTAAGCAATGCCGCAGCATAAAAATCAGACGGGGCAAGGCTATTCCATGCATCAATTGACTCATAACCAGAAACTTTCCTGTCAATCTCGGCAACCATCTGCCCATAATATCCTTCGACCTGCTTTTCAAGCAATGGGTGCCTGGCAGTAATATTCATGGCAAGGCTTCTTGGATTCGTAAGCGCGCCGCGGTAAGCCTGCTTTACCAAGCCTTCAAGAACTCTGGCTGTTTCCCTGCTGTTGTTTCCTGGCATTGGGTTGTCCACGCAATTGGCCTCTTCGCCTGTCTTCAATTTATGCCGATGAAATAATTTTTGTGAAAAAAATAATAAAAAAATTTCAATGATCTGCCTAGCTCACTCTCCTCCTCTTCCTGACTCTCCTTATCTCCTTGTCAAGGTCGAGCTCTTCGAGAAGCTCCTTGTACCTGTTCCTGATTGTTACCTCTGTAACGCCGGCGACATCAGCAACTTCCCTCTGGGTCCTTTTCTCGCCATGGATCAAGGCGCTCACATAAAGCGCAGCCGCAGCAATCCCTGTCGGCCCTCTCCCTGAAGTCAGCTCAGCCTTTTGCGCGCTTTCAAGGATTTCTATGCTCTTGCTCTGAGTTTCAGCGCTGAGCTTAAGCGCGCTTGAGAACCTTGCAATGTAATCCGACGGGTTGCTCGGCAGGATGTTGATTCCCAGCTCCCTTGTCACAAAGCGGTAAGTCCGGCCGATTTCCTTTTTTTCAATGCCGGATGCCTCTGACAATTCATCAAGCGTCCTTGGAACGTCATGGCGCCTGCAGGCAGCATACAATGCCCCGGCAACGACGCTTTCCATGCTTCGTCCGCGGACAAGCCCCCTTTGCACCGCCATTGTGTAAATCCTTGCAGATTCTTCTTCAACTGATTTTGGCAGTTTCAAATAAGATGAAACCCTCTTCAGCTCAGACAATGCGAGCTTGAGATTCCTTTCAATGGCAGTTGATATCCTGTACTGCCATTTCCTGAGCCTGAAGAACTTGTTCCTATCCTTCCCGGCCAGGGCATAAAGGTCTGTTTTGCGACCAACCTCAGTCCCCAGGCCCTGGTCGTATTGGGTGTAAGTCATTGGTGCGCCGCTGCGCCTCCTGGACTCACCCTGATCAGAATCAAAGTCACGCCATTCCTGGTCAAAGTCGACCATTTTTTCCTCAACAACAAGGCCGCAGTCACGGCAGATGATCTCACCGCGGTCTTTATTCCAGAACAAGTTTATACCGCTGCACTCTGGGCATTTTTTCACGTACGCTTGCATTCAACCAGTCCCCCACCACTCTTTTTTAAAGGATTTATTTACCTGACGAAAACCCACACAAATTTTATATATCAATTCAAGTGCTCATATTTAAACTTTCCTTTTTTTGGAAAGATTTTTATATTTTTCGCCATTGTGCCGTGATAATGGCAGCAAAGAAGAAGGTTGCAGGAAAAGCATCGAAAAAGGATCCGATTCCCGTCGAGCTTTACAGGATTCTAGCCTGCCCAATGTGCAAATCAGATGTTAAGTACAATTCCGGCAGGACAGCCCTGGTCTGCGCTAAATGCAAAAGAAAATACGCAATCAAGAAAGGCATACCTGTAATGATGCCGACAGGCCAGAAATAGCGGGAACTCAAGAAGTCATTAAATTTATAAAATGATTGCATCAACTTCATACTGGATTGCCGTGGTGGCACAACCTGGTACTGCGCAAATCATATTCTCATGAGCACGGGTATATTGAGCGTAAGCCTGGAAACACTGTTTTCACGGACAGTACCATTAAGCTTGTTTCCGAAAGGATTTCCCAGTTCAAATCTGGGCCACGGCGTCCTTCTTCAGTTTAAACGCCGGATAGCCAAAAATGGCCGTTCGGCTTAAATACACTCATAGCCACTGTTTCTTTGGAGGGCTAAAATGAAGAAGGAAATAGACATACATATCTACCCAAAAGGCTGGCAGGGGCAATAGCACAGGTCAGGAAAGCTGATATTCCAGAAAGAAACAGGCAGTTAATCCCGGATTTCCGTGATTTTTGCAGTGTTGAAGGCATTGGCACCCCCTGGACAGAAGCAGTCTTAAGCTTGAAAGTCTCGCCTAATGTCACCAAACCCAGCCAGGTGTCGTCCTAGAAGCAAAATAAAGACATGTTTCTGTAATTGATTTTGACTGTTCCGCCTCTACTTCGAGGCTGCCAAATTAGTTAAGTTAATTCTGTTATATCTCTTTTACAGCAACAGTTCAGAACAAAGAAGACTGATTAGTTTCAAAATGTTCTGGATGGGGCAGGCTAGTGAAGGAAGTGCAGGATGTGAAGCTAAAAATGCCTTGCAGAAACAGGAATTGCGCCAATTGATGGCGAACCATGCTGATTTTGTTCTTCAACATTGTTTTCTCTTCTGACAACTGAATCTACAACTGTCCAATAATAATCTGTAAATTTATTCACAACAGGGTTCTTAAGATTCAATCTGAACATCTTTGCTTTTCCAACAGTTCTTGTCTGGACTACTATATTTTTCAGTCTGAGCTCTTTCCAAATTTCTTTTAGTGTAGTGTAGCCAACTTTTGAAAATCTTGCAATATCTTTCATAGAATAGTCATATTCTGAATGGACTATTAAAAAGCTCCATATCCTGTTTTTGGGCGTGTTGCCCTCTTCCTTTAAAAATACAGATTTTTCCATAATGAATGCAATAAACACTTGCTTCTATTTAAAGGTTTCTAATTAGGCTCATAAGGGACTAAATTTAGACCACATGTTTATATATTCCATAATTGCTATTGTATCCATGCCTAAGGTAAAAAGAAGCGAATATATAAGGATAAGCAGGACAATAGTTAAGAAACTTTTTGACCAAAACTGTTTTGGCAAGGGCTCTGTTTATATCCATGTCCTGAAATCTGGGATATCAAAAGAGGATTTGGACAAGGTTGAAACTGTTCTTGAGGCATTAGTAAAACAAAAAATCTGCCATAAAAAGAAGAAAGAGCATGGCTGGAAGTATTATCTTAATATGGACAGATATGACAAAATCAAGGAGATAGTCAGGGAAAAAGGCAACCGTTCAATAGTACCAATTCTCTTAATGTTGTAATCATTAGTGCCTCCACTTTATCGAGGCTGCCAAATTAGTTAAACTAAGTTAATTCTGTTATATTTCTCTTACAGCAGCAGTTCAGAACAAAGAAGACTGTTTAGTTTCAAGATGTTCTGGATGAGGTAAATGGTGAAGGAAGTGCAGAATTATCAGGCATATGCTAATGCAGGACTGCTTTCTATTATATGCGGCATTGTAATTATCGGTGCAATTTCTTTTTTATTGGCTATAAGCAAAAATTGAATTATCAATAAGTTTCCCCTTACCTTAGTATCAATCTTACAACTTGTCAAGTTATTTAGAATATTCCTTATTTCACTAGCACTCCCTTTTACCAAATCACAAAGGAATTTCGAAGCATCCATAACCTGCATGCCAACAAACTCTTTTTTAGTGTTAAAGTCCAGTATTATGTTGCCTAATTCAATGCTTCCCTTGGAACTTGCTTTAGGCTTGAATAAGAACAAGTCATCATTCTCTTTGTCATAACTAAAGTTAAAATTTGGCATTTTTCTCAGCTATATGCTGCCACCTCCTGTTTATTTTAATGGCTGTGCATACAATGCATTTGCCATTGATGACAATTGCATATCTGTGGCACTGCGTTTTGCTATAACCAAAGTAGCAGTCGTATTTTTCTTCTCCCTCTTTTTGCGCTGTCTGCTTTATAGCATAGAACAATCTTTTAGGGTTTATAATATTTTCCTTTATTTCATCAATGTTGATACTCCTAAAGATAGCCTGTTCGTAGGCATGTTCTGTTATGATAATATCCTCTTTCTTATACTTTTTGAGCTTCTCTGTAACAATGTGTTTATAGTTCATATAATAGGATGCATCAAAGTTGCTTTATATAGCTTTCTTAGATTGTTTCCACCTCTCTCCCGAGGCTGCCAAATTAGTTAAAAAACAATCTTTTCTGTTATATTTCTAATAAAGAGACAGTTCAGAACAGAGAAATTGATAAAAACAGAAAGGTTAAAATGTATAGTAAGATAAATCTTACCGAGGTGATAGACATGGGCATTAACGTTGCAACAACCAGGATGAGTTCAAAGTACCAGATTTTCATTCCCACTCAATTGTCCCTGGCGGCTTGTTCGTGACATCGTAGAAAACTGCATCAATCCCTTTGATTGCCAGGAGTTCTTTGCTTATGCTTTTCAAGACATCCTCAGGCAAATGCGCCCAGTTGGCCGTCATTGCCTCTTTCGATTCAACAGGCCTCAATATTATGCTTTCCCCGCCGGAAAATGAAAGGGGCGCCAGAACCACCGGGAATTGCCAGATTCTTGTGTACATCTTCCTGTCAAGATGGCTGTTAACAACATCATCAGCTTTTCTCAACAAGTCCAGCCTTTCCTTTGTCAGGAAGGAATTCTGCAAAACACTTGCATTATTCAGGCTGCCTTTGGCGCCAACTGACAAAATAACCCGATTTATCTCCTTGATTTTGTTTGTCAATTCTGTTGACATTTTTTCGAGTTGCCGATAATCATTTATTTTGCTCACGATCAACGGATGCCTGTATGTCCTCGCATCGCCCTGTACACCGACGCTCTTGACCGGCATTACTTTTGCTGTTGCACCGTATTTTGCGCAGATCAGCCCCGCCCTGCGGTCTATGTCATCTTCATTTTCAAGCAATTCAGGCCTGCCGACGCAAAGGCATCGCACAGCAAGGCCGGGCCCGGGGAATGGGTGGCGCCAGACAAGGTGCTTTGGAAGGCCGAGCCGTTCTCCCAATTCCCTCACCTCATCTTTGTATAATTCCTTGATTGGCTCTGTTACCAGCCCTTTTTTTATCATGTCCTGGACAAGGTCGACCCTGTTGTGATGGGTTTTAATGAGGTCAGCATGCCTTGTCCCTTTTGTTTCAATAGTGTCAGGATAAATTGTGCCCTGGCCAAGCATCCACTTTTTAGTGTCAAGCTTCAGCTTTGCAACTTCCTGCTGCTGCACCCTGATAAATGTCTCGCCGATTATTTTTCTCTTCTTTTCCGGGTCTGCGACACCTTTGACAGCATTCAGGAAATCCTTTGAAGAATCAACGGCATGGAAATTGTTCCAGCCAAGCTTCCTGAATGCCTTTTCAACATTCTTGCTTTCGTCTGTCCTGACAAAGCCATTGTCAATGTGCAGGCCATAGACACGCTTTGTGCCCAAAGCTTTGTTGAGCAGCGCGAAGCATACAGTGGAGTCCACCCCTCCGCTTATGAGCAGGAGAACGTTGCGGTTGCCAACCTCTTTTTGTATCTCTTTAACCTTATTTTCGATAAAATTTTTCATGCTCCATGATTTCCTGGCTTTGCAAATATTTACTACAAAGTTTGAAAGTATTTTCATGCCGTGCCTTGTGTGCGTCACTTCCGGATGGAATTGCACGCCGTAATAGTTCCTGGAACTGTCAGCCATTGCAGCGATTGGGCAGTCAGATGTAGAGCCTGTCACCGAAAAACCCGGCGGAGCATTTGCAACAGAGTCACCATGGCTCATCCAGATGGTTTCCTGCGCGGAAAGGCCGGCAAACAATCCGGCTTTTTTCCTGACGTCAAGCGAGGCCAGGCCGTATTCCTTTGTTTTTCCGGGCAAGACCTTACCACCCATATAATGAGCCATTATCTGGTGCCCGTAACACAACCCAAGGATGGGAATTTTCAGGGTGAAAAGTCTGGGGTCGCATTGCGGCGAGCCTTTTTCATAAACTGAATCCGGGCCGCCTGAAATGATGATGCCTTTTGCCTTTTTAAGGATTGAAACAGGTGTGTCGCTTGGCAAAATCTCTGAGTAAACACCAAGCTGCCTGACCCTGCGCGCAAGCAGGTGGGCATATTGACCTCCCATGTCAAGAATTATTATTTTATCCATAACTCTGAAAAGGCGGCGCAAGTTTAAAAAACTATGGGATTGTCGCGGCGCGGAATGCAGGAAATTATTTAATCTCAAATCCAACATTTAATCTCGTTTGTTCCCTGGCGAAATCCAGCCTTTGCCTGCTGTTGGAATAAATGGTGAACAAAATCTCGCCTTTTTTGACAAGGTCATTTTTGTGAAGGTATAGGTAAACACCCGCGGTGCTGTCCCTGGGCGCCCCGGCTGCCCTTGCAATCTTGCTGATATAAGTATTGTCTATATGGGTTATCCTGCCTGATTTGGCCGCAAAAACATCCTGGGCAAACTTGGCTATCGGAAGGTCTTCAGGCCTTTTCACTTTTCCGCCCTGCGCCCTAATGATTTCCTGCATTTTTTTATAGGCCTTTCCGGATTCGAGCAAATCCAGCGCTTTTTCCTTGCCTTGCCCTTTCCTTGCCTTGCCCGCCATTTCCAAAATCAGTCCAGCCATCATTACAGATTTTTTCCTAAGGTCCCGGGGGCCTTTCTCATCATTCCTCAATATCCACATCACATCCCTCGCTTCCAGGGCAGGGCCGAGCCCGTTTCCAATGGGCTGGCTGCCGTCGGTTATTATCACTTTGATGCTGATGCCCACGCTCCTTCCGATCACTTCAAATTGGCGCTTCAAGTCCCTTGCCTTATCCATTGTCTCAATCTTTGCGCCCCTGCCGACGGGTATGTCAACCAGGACATGAGTGGCCGAAACACTGGCTTTTTTTGCGATTATGCTTGCCAGCAGCTGGCTTCGGCTGTCAATGCTCAACGGGTGCTCAACCCTGATTATCCTGTCATCAGCCGGAGCAAGATTGATTGAGCCGCCCCAAACCATGCAGGCGCCAATCTTGTTTACAATCTTTTTCATCCTATCAACATTAAAGGAAACTTTTGTAAGCACTTCCACAGTGTCAGCAGTCCCGGCAGGGCTGGTAATCGACCTGGATGATGTTTTTGGCACGGTCAGGCCAGCTGCAGCCAGAATTGGGACAATTATCATTGTTGTCCTGTTGCCGGCAACACCTCCAACACAGTGCTTGTCAATGACTGGCTTTTTCTTGAGCTTCAACACATCCCCTGTCGCAATCATTGCTTTTGTCAGGTCTATGGTTTCCCTCAAGGTCATGACATTTGTGTGGCATGCAGACACAAAATAAGTCAATTCGATATCATTGAGCTTGTTCTGGGAAATATCGCTGACAATCTGATAAAACTCCTTGTAGGTCAGGGTGCCTCCATTCAATTTCTTCTTGATATACTGCACACTTGCCGGCTTTTCTTCCAGGGCAATGCCCACTTTTTGCCCACCCTTTGCCCCAAGCTTTCTCAGGACTTCCTCATAGCATCCGATGCTGCCAATTGGCACGCTTCTCTTGCTTTCGGCAAGATTGAGGATTGATACTGCTTTCCTGTCCTTGTAAGTCAGCCTTACCCTGTCTCCGTGATGGAAGTCCAGCATCTTCGCATCATCGACATGCATGACTGCCACCAGCGGGCCGCCTGTTTCAACATCCATGTCCTTGATTTTTAGCTTCATATTGCCTTATTCCTTTTACCAGTCCTGGCTTTCGCCATAAATCTCCACAAGTGTGATGAAAACCGTGATAATCAATGGGCCTATGAAGATTCCAATAAATCCAAAGGAAAGCAGCCCTCCAAATGCGCCAATAAGGACAATTGCAGGATGGACTCTTGCCCTGTCCCCTATCAATTTCGCGCGGATAATGTTGTCAATATATGCCAGCGCAAAAATGCCAAAAAGCAATATGCCAACACCCTTGGCCATCAGTATCTTATCGTGGCTGTAAAAGCCATTTAGAAATTGGTACACTGCCACCGGAAGCCAGATAACCGTGGTTGAAATTCCAGGGACAAAAGCGGCCAGGCCAACAAGGAATCCCAATAAAACCGGGGATGACATGTTGAACATTGAGAATCCAATTGTGCCCACCACGCCGACAATCAATGCAGTGAGAATGTGGCCGTAGACAACTCCCCCGACAACATCGGAAACCCTGTTGACAATCTGCTCCTTGTGCTTTTTGTCCATCGGGAGTATGCTGGCGATGGATTTCAAAAAAGACTCGCCGTTGATGAAAAGATAGTACATGACAAAAAATACTATAAACAATTCAACCACTTTGCCTGGAATGGAAAATGCCAAGTTGGAAGTCTGCTCAACGATCTTGTCCATGAGCTTGCTAAACGCCTGGTTGATGTATGGCGTCGGGTTTATCTGCTCGTGGCTTAGGATATCAGCCACTTTGCAAACAAGGTCTGGATTTTGGCACCTGACCTCCAGATTTGCGGGATCGAAGCTTTCCTTAACAGAAGAGTAGGTTATGAGTATCTCATTGCTCAAGGTGCTCACGATTGCCGTTGCAAGGACAACAGTCAGGATAACAATTGCGGATGTTATTAGCAGGGAAGATGCTCTTTCATTCCTGATTTTTTTGTTAACAATCCTGTAGATCGGCGTGAATAAGTAGGCAAGCACCAGCGCCCAGAGAAGCGCATAGAAAATCGGCTTTATGACAAGGAATGACAAGTATACAGACAGCAAAAGCAGTGCAATCAGGATATACTTCTTGGTGTCGTCAGCTGGCATAATTCAATTCCTTTCTTGACAATATATAAATTTTTTGGGAGAACATAGCATAGGCACAGCTGTTTGCTATTGCTGTTTTGCCCTGCTTACCAGGTTTTGGATGTACTGATAAATATTAAATGAGTCAGGAACTTTTTTTAGGACAGCCTGGTCGCCCAGGTGGATGCTGCAAGTCTTTGCCAGGTGGTCCATCGGCCCTCTTTTTGCGTCTATATGGCCTATTGAGCTGTACATAACCCATTTTCCGTTTGCATAGAGCCGGTCGCTGTAAAAGTAAAAGTCAATCCGTATCGCTTTTTTGTATTCCATCAGAAGGGCGAATGCGACAACCAGGAAAGTGCAGACTATTATGCTCAGCTTGAACAATGTTGTCAGCCTGATGTTGAGGAATTTGAGGTTGAGGTAGCCCCCATAATACAACAATCCGCCCAATAAGAGCATAAGAATGAATTTTGGGAGCATTACGCCCATGACGCTCGGCCTCAGGGTATAGATCGGATAAGGCTGCGAATAAGACTGCTGGTTCCCTTGCTGTTCCATGCTTGCCTCTTTTAGGCATGCCACCATGAAGCACGCCTGATGGATCTATTCTTGTTGATTATATAAAATTTTCTTTGGTTGTGATATATCTTGCAGGATATTTAAAGAAATATGAATGGGCCCGCCCAGATTCGAACTGGGGACCTTCTCGATTTTGAGATTAAGTGGAATCACGTCAACGAGACGTCATGACCACTAGACCACGGGCCCGGGTTATTGAATGACAACCTGTCTATTTTGTCGATGCCCATGCTTTAAAAACGTTTCTGAAAAATACTCTCATACTTCTGCCCCTGCCTTCTCTTTTTCCTTCCCTGCAACAGCATCTTCATTTTGCAATGGCTGCTGGGCATCCATGGCTGCCTTTGTCATGTGCAGAGCCTTCTTTTTGGCGGCAACAGAAGCATTGACTTTGCCATGCTCCGGCCTTTTCAACTTGTTCCTGCTCTCAATAATTATGTCAGCAATGTTCTTGACCATTGCATCTATGTCCTGCATGAAATTCTCATGGCCGCCATTGAACTGCTCTTTGAGTATCTGCCTTTTTTTCAGCTGTGCAATATGCTCAAGCTTTTTTGACAAGACCTTGGAAACATCAGTATTAAAGTCTTCCAGGAGGTAGGCCATTTGCTTTTCTCCCTCAATATGGGGGATAACAACATAATCAGCGCCAGCGTTATACAGGGCAAATGACTCGCTGACCTTGTTGGCCGTCATGATCAATACGGATTTCCTGCCAACCTGCCTGAATTTCTGCACAATAATCAGGCTGTCCGCATAAGCCGGCACAGTTGACATGACAACCTCAACTTTTGACAGGTCTATATTTTCCAGCACATCGCTCTGGGCAAGGTCTCCATACATGCAGTTCACTTTCAGGTCCCTTAACTGCCTTATTATTTGCGGGTCATTGTCCACTATCAGCACCTTTTTCCCTTTATTCATGAAGCTTTCCAGGATGCTACCAGACATGTTTTCATAGCCATTAATTATGACCTGGGCTTCCTGCACAGCATCCATGCTTTCCTGCGCAAAGCTCTTTCTCCGCTGGAAAATCCTGTCAATAAAATCCAGGTTGTGCGAATATTTGTGGAACAAATCAAGGCCGTTATTTGACAGGTAGCTGGACAGGCCCATTGTTATGGCAGTGAGGAAAATTACAAGGGACAATATGTCAGGCGTCAGATGCGCCAAAATCACTCCCTGCGCAACAACAATCAGTGAAAACTCACTGACTTGCGCCATTGTCGCCGAGATAAGGAAGGCTGTCTTCCTGTCGTATCCAAAATAATAGACTATCGGGAACATAAGCAATGGCTTAAGGAAAAGAGCCATGCCTACAAGGATTGCCAGCGGGAATATGATGTTTGGGATTGAACCTGGCACAATCTGCATTCCCAGGCCAACAAAAAACAATGCGCTGAAAAAAGTTGTAAGGGGCTTTATCTTGCCGACAATGTTTGTCGAGTAGGGGAGGTTGGCAATAATGACTCCCGCCAGGAATGCCCCTATCGATGCAGAAAGGCCCATTATAGTTGCCAGATAGGAAAAGATAAAGCAGACAGCAAGGCTTGCAAGGAAGAGCAGTTCAGGGGTCTTTGCTGCAAAATCAAATATCTTCCTGAGCATTATCCTGTTTGTGACATAAGCAAGCACAAGCAAGGAGAGGCCGCTCAGCACGCTTTTTCCTACTGACCCAAATGATAAGTCAGTCAGGGATGGGAGCATTGTCACAATCATTATAGCGACAATATCCTGCAGGACAAGTATCCCAATCATGATCCGGCCGTGTATGGTGCTGATTTCCTTGTTGTCTGACAGGTGCTTGATTACAACAAGCGTGCTGCTGAAGGCCAGCACCAGGCCAAGGTAAAAGGATTCTATTGGGCTGAAACCAATAAAAAAGCTCAGGATTCCACCGAAAAATGCAGTCAATGCAACCTGCATCATGCCGCCGAACAGCACAACTTTTCCAACTTCCCTAATGTGGTTTATGTTCAGTTCAATGCCTACAAGAAACAGAAGGAAAGTGATGCCGAGCTCTGAGATGGCGAGTATTGTGTTTTCATTGCCGATATAATTCAGGCCGAATGGCCCGATTATGAATCCTGCAACAATGTAGGCTATTATAATTGGCTGCCTGAACAGGCGGAACAGGAATCCGAATAAAGCCGCGGCTATTATAATTACGGCAATATCACTAATCAGCAGCTGCATCCTACTCGCCTCCTGGCATACCGGGGCAAACAAGATGGCTGCCTCTCTGGGCTTTGTTATTCATGGGTGTGCGAAAGCCTTTTTTTCTCGCGGCTTTCATTCTAACAACTTCCTGCACATACCTCCCCAACGATAGGGTGGTTCTTTGGGTGACGCTATTAAAAAGGAAATTAGTATACAAATATGTATATTATTATAGTATCTAGTATATAAATCTTTCTATTTCATATATGCTTCATATTGGCGAATTGCCTTTTTTCATCATTATTTTCATATATGGCGCGTTAAAGAAAAAGCCAAAACACTCAGAACTCTTCATGGGTCATTTTCCTGATTGTCCTGCTGACAACAAGCCCGAACCCAAAAGCTATGAGCGACACAAATACGATCTCAACCCATTCAATAAAATTCAAGGGCACTGTCTTGAAAATGGAATTCAGCGGCCGGTAATACACAACCAGGACCTGCAGGGCAATGCTGCTCGCAATGGCGAACCAGACAAATTTATTTGAAAAGAACTTGGTGTCATAAACGCTGCGTATCATCAGCACAATCGCCATTTCAACAACAACTGTGGCAGTAAAGGCAACTGTCCTGGCCTCATCCACGCCTAAATCAAGGTTTAGCCAGTAAAGGAACAGGACAACTGCCGCAATAATGATGCTCGTGCCGGCAATGTTGACCAGCACATTCCTTGAGAGTATTTCCTCACTTTTATGGCGCGGCTTCCTAAGCATTATATTCCTGGCCGCGGGGTCAACTCCCAAGGCAAGGGCAGGCAGGCCATCTGTAATCAGATTGAGCCAAAGCAGCTGGATTGCAGCCAATGGAAGGCTGTCAAAAAGAAAACCCGCTATGAATATAATCAATACCTCGCCAATGTTGCAGGCAAGAAGGAAATTGACAAATTTCTTGATATTATCATAAATCCCCCTTCCTTCTTCCACAGCATTGACAATTGAGGCAAAATTATCATCTGTCAGAATCATGTCACTTGCTTCCTTGGCAACATCCGTACCTGTGATGCCCATTGCAACGCCAATGTCAGCTTTTTTTAGCGCGGGCGCATCATTGACCCCATCCCCTCCGACTGCCACAATGAAACCCCTGCGCTTCCAGGCTTCGACAATCCTCATTTTGTGCTCAGGATTGACCCTCGCATAAATAGAAATCTGCTCTACTGCTGAATCAAGATCAATCCTGTCAAGCTCTTTTCCCTCAACGCTTTTTCCAATGATGCCCAGCTCTGCTGCGATTGCCTGGGCTGTAGTCTTATGGTCGCCCGTTATCATGACAACCCTTATACCTGCTGTTTTGCACCGGGCAATTGCCTCCTTGACTTCCTCCCTCGGCGGGTCAATCATTGCCTGCAGTCCAACAAAAATCAGCCTGTTTTCGTCCTTTTCAGTTATCTTGGCCTTGCCTGGCAGTTCCTTGTACGCAAATCCAAGGACCCTCAGCGCATTTTTGGCGAATTCCTCATTCTCCGCCAGGACCTGCTTTTTGGCCCTGCTGTCAAATCTCTTTATTTTACCGTCAATAATAATCCTGTCGCAAATGTCTGCCATTATGTCCGGCGCGCCCTTGACAAACATGAATCTCTTCCTGCCGGCCATATTGACAGTGCTCATCATCTTTCTTCCGGAATCAAAGGGAATTGCCTCAATCCTGGGCATTGAAGCCAGAAGGGCTTCGTGCTTCAGGCCGGCCTTCGCTGCGCTTATTATCAAGGCGCCCTCAGTGGGGTCGCCCATCACTTCCTCCCCATTCAATGTCGCGTCATTGCAAACAGCGCCAATTCTCAGGAGCAGCTCGAAATCCCTGGGATTCTGTGAAAACTGCCCCTTGGCAGAGTAGCCTTCGCCGCTGACATCCACAACTTTTCCATTGACAAAAAGCTTTCTCACTGTCATCTGGTTATGGGTGAGCGTGCCTGTTTTGTCCGTGCATATCACCATTGTGGAGCCCAATGTTTCGACGCTTGGCAGCTTTCTGATAAGGGAATGCCGCTTTATCATGCGCTGCACTCCCAATGCAAGGGAGATTGTCACTACTGCGGGCAGGCCCTCTGGGATGGCCGCCACGGCAAGGCTTATCGATGTCAGAAGCATTTCTGCAAAGTCTTTCCCCCTCAGAATTCCTGTTATAAACACAATTATCGTGATGGCAATCGTGGCAATGCCAAGCCATTTGCCAAGGTTTTTGAGCTTGACCTGGAGGGGGGTCAGCTCTTCCTGGCTTTCTTCAAGCAATTTGGCAATCTTGCCAATCTGGGTATGCATTCCAGTTGCAACAACCACTGCTTTTCCGGTCCCCCTGACTATGACTGTGCCAGAGAACACCATGTTGTGCTGGTCTGCAATTTCACAGTCCTTGTCAATGGCATCCGTCACTTTATGGACATTTGTGGATTCCCCGGTAAGGCTCGCTTCCTGGGATTCCAGCCTTTCAACAAAGAAAACCCTTGCGTCAGCAGGCACCTTGTCCCCTTCCCTGAGAATAATGACATCACCGGGCACAAGTTCCTTTGCATCAACTGACACTTCCTTCCCATCCCTCAATACCTTTGCCTTAAGGCTCGCCAATTTTTTCAGGGCCTCAAGGGATTTTTCAGCCTTGAATTCCTGTATAAACCCGAGGATGCCATTGAGGAGAATTATGACAAGTATGACTCCCGCGTCTATATACTCCTCGACAATGACCGAGACAATAGTGGCGCCAAAAAGAATCCAGACAATAAAGCTGGTGAACTGGCTCAGGAATATTTTCCAGGGGCTTAATTTTTTTTCCTCATCCAGCGCGTTATACCCGAATTTTTGAATCCTGGCCTTTGCTTCCTGCGATGCAAGGCCGGATGCGCCTGAACCGAGCTCTGTGAATGCCTCCTCTGCCTTCCTGCGATAATACATCTATGCACCTCTTTTTATTTCTCGTTGTCCAGCCATGCGCCTGCTTATGAATCCAAATTTTCAAAATTTAATCCGGTAAAATGCGAAAAGCATACCAACCAATGCGCTTGTCGCGTACATCACAGTCATTGCTATTATTATTGTGGATGATGACATTATGTAAGCTTTGCCCACAGGAACGCTGTAATGCTTTATTGCCATGTTCGAAAGGAAAAAAATCACAACTATCAAGAATGCAAGCATGGCCTCAATTGGGAAAAAGGCCTTAATTGCAAAAAGGAGCAATCCCATTATTGCGAGGTACCTGAATGCATCGTGGAAATGTATCTCTGTCGTGTGCATTGCCAAGGACATATGGTGCATGACATAGCTTCCAACAGGCAGGGCTATGCACACGCCAATTGCAACAGCAGCCAGGGAAACCAGATCCGATGGCGCAGATGTCAAGGCAGACAGCAAGCCAAGAAGCAATGCCGCAACCACAAAGCTGATCTTAATCCAATGGATATGCCTGATTTCCTGGTCCGTGGTCCTGAACCTTGTCAGTACCTTGACTTCCTTTAGGAACTCATGAATATGCTCATCTTTTTTGGCTTTTTCTTCCACAATGGGAATGATTTGGTCGACTTTGGCCTTGTCATAGCCCCTTGCGAGGAGGACCCCCCTTATCTGGTCAGCATGGAACCCTTTTTTCAGCATCCTTGAAGAAAATTTTTCTATTATCCTCGACTCATTCTCACGGAAATTGGGCGGGATAAAGCTCTGGAATTTTTTTTGCATTTTTTCCCTGCCCCTCACCTTCTGGATTGCAGCATCGAGCGCCGCATCTATCTCCTCTTTGTCAAATGCCCTGTTTATCAGTGCCTGCTCAATCTGGTCTTTTGTATAGCCTTCACGAAGCGCAGTTACGATATATTTCAGGGATTTTTTGTCAAGCATCTCTTTTCCTCGCAATCACAGCTGCTATATCCACCTTTACACCTTATGGTCAAAATTCTCGGCCTTGCTGGCAGGAGCCTCCTTTTTTTTCATTCCTTTCAGGTCCCTAAGGTCGGCCATGAAGTATTCCGTGCAGTCAATGCCGCAGAAAGATGCCTTTCTCCTGAAATCCTCGGGGCCGAAAATAAGGGTGTAATTATTGCTGCTGTAGGCATTGATTTCGTTTGAGCAGACTGCGCACTTGGCTTCATGCCTTCTTTCCTTTTCCCTGGCTTTCTGGATTACCATGCGCTTAACATTGAAGCCGCCGCTTTCCAAATCCATCTTAATCTTCATCAGCTCGTCGTAATCCATTGCCTCAACTGCTTCCTTCAGACTTATGGCCATCTTGTCACCTCACTTCTTCCTCTTCTTATTTGACCGCTCATTCCCGGGCCGCTCCTCAAATTCCAGGTACCATCTTCCTGTCTCGTTATCGTGCCTGAAAATCACATTGTATTTTTTCCGCGAATCAAGAGTGAAAAGAAGTGGCATTGGGATCGTAGTCTCGTAACTGGACCCTCTGCGATAGATTTTGCGCCTAAACTCAACCATTGTCAGTCCACATCGCTTCTGCGTTACAGGCAAGGGCTGCTATGCCTTGCTGCATAATTTGGACATTAATATATAATACTTATATTTTTGTATATTAATTTATTAATTTATATATAAACTTTTCTATATATTTTTATTATTATTTTTATTAATAATAAAATAAGTATTTTTATAAGTATTAAATCGATATTGCCGTGAGCTCAGATAGCAATTTCGGCTCTGTAGAAAATCTCGGCTTTGCCTCGGTCAGCATCGGCTTCGGCCGTTTATGAGTTAGGAATAAACTGACGTCCCCGCAATGGTTTCGCCCCTTGACAACGAAATTAGTCTTGAGGGGATTTTCGCTTCACTCAATCCCCTAAACTCCATGCTTATTAAAATGCAGTTCGGGAGACTTCCGAAGGAATGTCTCCCTAGCTTCCGTGCGAGCTGAGGCCAGCTCAGGGACATCCCCCTGCCAGTTGTGCTTCAAAATCTTGACAGGCCTACGCATATTGATGCTGACAACATTTTCTGCAGAACCAGCAATTTCAGAAAATTTATATAATCCCTAACTCCCTAAGGCAGCATGGCAGGAAAGAAGAAAGTGCTGGTGACCGGCGGAGCAGGCTTTATTGCGAGCCATGTTGTGGACCTGCTGGTTAAAAAAGGATTTGGCGTTGCTGTAGTAGACAATCTCTCGGCAGGGCAATTGAAAAATGTCGACAAGAGGGCAAAATTCTACAAAGCCGATATAACAAATCTTGTGCAATTGGAAAAGGTTTTCAGGAAGGAAAGGCCCAATGTCGTGGTGCATGCGGCTGCCCAGGTGCAGGTTATTTATTCCATGATGAATCCCCAGGAGGATGCAAAAACCAACATCATCGGCGGGATAAATGCCATAGACCTCAGCAGGAAATACCGCGTTAAGAAATTTGTGTACCTGTCGACAGGCGGGGCGCTTTATGGGGAGCCGGAATATCTGCCTGCTGACGAAAATCATCCGGTGAATCCAATCTGCGGGTATGGCGCAAGCAAAAGGGCGCTGGAATATTATCTTTATCTATACCACCAGAATTACAAGCTGGATTATACCGTCCTAAGATTCTCGAATGTCTATGGCCCGAGGGATGACCCAAAATGCAAAAGGGCAGTGCCGAATTTCATCCTCAGCATTATGAAGGGAAGCAGGCCATTCATTACTGGCGATGGAAGGCAGGGGCGGGATTTTATCTTTGTTGAGGATGTTGCAAGGGCGTCACTCTTGGCCATTGAAAGAAAGGCAAAAGACAGGATATTCAATATCGGCACGCAGAAGGAAATCTCAATCAATGAATTATTCCTGACGCTAAAGGACATTATGGGGTCAAAGATCATGGCAAAGCACATTCCGGGCAGGAAAGGCGAGGTCAGGCAAATTTACTTAAGCAATGCGCGTGCCAAAAAACAGCTTGGCTGGAAACCAATGGTTACTTTCAGGCAGGGATTGAAGAAAACCGTGGAATATTTCTATAAAGAATACAAATAGGCTTTACTGCCGACAAGGACAATTCCTCCCTTAAAGCTTAGCAGAAAACTTCGCCTGAAGGCTCAGGTTTTGCCATCGGCTCGCATAAGCATTTTATTCATAATGGCAGTTTTCTCTATGGAACTTAACGATTTTTGGAATCGCTTAAGTGCCGAACGAGCAGAGCGAGTGACCGCACTCCGAAAACTGCTGCCTGCCTTATTTCCAGATGCTCGCAGAATTGATGGCAAAACGTAAACTTTTCTGCTAAGCACCATCAACTGAAAATTCATAAACTTATTAAATCATGGGCCTCTGGAGGCTTGAATGGACTCTCTGACCAAACGTGACAAAGAGGGCGCACTTGTATTCTTCATGATATTGATGGCATACCTCCTGATCAGCCCACTGGCTGTGCTATTTACGGAATCCAGGATGGTACAATTGCTTGCAAAATTGCTAGTGGTAGGCTGCCTTATCTGGTGGAAGCGGGAATGGTTTAGCTTCAAATTAAAGTGGGACTCACTGTCAGTCGCAATCGGGGTTGTTATTGGATTGTTATGGGTTGGCCTCGATTCCTTTTACCCTTCATTTAGCACAGCGGATATTTCTCCATATTCCATGGCGGAATCCATCCTGAAGCTTATTATCGGGCTTCTTATCGCACCGCTTGTTGAAGAATTCTTTACGAGATTTTTCCTTCACAGGTACCTTGCCTCGCAAAACTGGCTTGCTGTGCCGCAGGGCACTTATACCCTTTGGCCATTCATAATCACAACCTTGTTTTTTGGATTGTCACACACAGAGTGGCTGGCAGGGCTGATTACCGGCCTGCTATTAAACTGGCTCTGGTACCGCAAAAAGGACATGAACTCAGTTGTAGTTGCTCATGCAGTCGCGAATTTGATTCTTGGAGCCATGGTAATATATTTTGGGCTGTGGCATTTCTGGTGAGCAGGCATGGCCGCCCTGCTAAGAAACATTCAAGCATTATGCGGGCGATTTGCGAGATTTTTTATACACCCTATGCTTTCAATCGACCATGCCGGACAATGACCTCAGCGACATATTGAATTTCAGGCTTTTGCTAACATTAGCCATAATAGCGATCCTAGTCTCCCTTGTATTCCATTTTTTCTTTGTGAAAAATATAGCCGTGGATTTTACTGAAATATATTTTCCGGAGCCTGACAGCCTGCCGGGAGATGTTTATCTTGGGCAGGACTACAATGTAACCTTTGTGGTGAGGAATGCCGGCCAAAATCCCACAACATTGGATGTGGACGCCAAAATTGAATTTTACAAGCTTTATGATGTGACAGAAGGCATCTATAAGTGCGTGGCACGGCAAAGGCAAAAGGCAATGCTGCAGTGGGTGCAGGGAAACAAGTCGACATTCGAGTACCTATTTGCAGGGCCTTATGATATTGAGCCGGAACAGGCGCAAATCCCAAAAGCATTTATCACGGAATCATCTGATTATGCAGACATAGACTGGCCTTACTATACAATCACCTACAGGTTCAAGGAGGTCCTCCAGTCTGGAAATTTTTCAACTTATTTCCATGATAATGGCACCCTGAAATATGCATTTGTGATCTATCCTGGCGATCCTTCAATCGAGGCTGTGTATAAGTCAAATGGCAGCATTGTATCAGAGTGGAAAAGCCTTAACTTAACACCACTAAAGGCTGACAATTCAGTGGAAATCCGCTATAATGAGACCATGTCATATTACCTGAACGGGGAAATTGTTTTCAACTTCACACCGGATAACGCCACAATTGGCCGCCCTGATTTCAAGGCCGAGGACAATATTGTTGTGCTTGGCTCTTTGCTCATGTACAAGGAAACCCCAGTGGAAATAACTGAAGCGGGGGACATCAGGGAGTACAGCATCAACAACAAAATCATCCTTGGGATAATTGAGAATTTGTCACAGGAAGTCAATACAGATGTCCCACTTTTCAGGCAGGAACAATACTATTACTTTGAATGCCCGAATGATGAATGCGACAGCTTGAAGGCATATCTTGACGGGAATTATGACGTCTACAAATTCAATAATCATTTTGGCAATGCAAGCGAGGAGAACATTTTAGGCATGCTCACTCCGCTTGAGGAGCAAGTGTACCAGAGCTACTATTTATCCAGCAACGGGACTGCCAAGGAGCTGGACTGGGAAAATTTTACCTTAAGGCTGAGCTGGCAGACCTTTAGCCGCCAAAAAACCTTCCTACTCAGCCTAAAGAATAACCTGAGCATATTAATCAGGGGCACCGACATATACGTGATCACAAATAATGAAACTGAATCTGTGGCATACAAAGTCTCAAATGAGCTGGAAGAATCAGCGCCAAATGAGCTTATGATTGAATCATGGGGCGGCAAGCTTGTTTTCTACATGAACAAAAGGCCGTTCCACCGCATCAATTGGAAACTCAGCGTCGGGGATTTTGAAATGAAAGTCAGCAACTCTTTTGTCATATTCTCGGACATTGTTGTCTTCAATGACCAGCCCGGATGCAAAAGGATAAGCATTGACCAGGCATGCAGGATTGTGTACCGCCAGTCCACTGGCCGGCAGCTTGTCCAGGCAAGGCCTATCCGCGCTGTGACAACTCCTGTGGAAATTTCTGCAGAGCTCACAATGGCGCCATTCCTTGCCGTAGGCGAGTTTTTCCAGGATGAAGCTGCCACGAGCCGCGAATATGCCGGGGGCGGCAATGAAACAGGAATTGTGGGCACATTGCCCTACCAGCAGCCCGGCCTTACAATTGCCGATTTGCTGGATTACGAAATTGACATAGACGCTTCATTGATAAATGAGAATATTCCCTCTGAAAAATTCGTGTTTGCGGGCCCGACTGCCCAGGTGTCCAATTTTGAAAATTACAGTTTCAGCTATTCGTTTTACCTTCTTGAGGGCCTTGGGCTGCTTGACACCTCATTTTTCCAGGATGACAGGCTTCTGCTTTCAGTGATAATAAGCAAACAGGCCAAGGAGGCTTACCTGTTCAGAAACCTTTACGGCACACTGACCAAAGACACTGCATCGCTGAATTTAACCTGGAATGACAGGAATAATTTTGACTTCGTCAAGGAGATGAATGAAACAACAATATATATCAACAGAATCCCTTTGTTTGCATTCTCTGAACCCAATGTGTCTAAGGGATACTTCGGAATCTCCTCCTACAACACCTATGTTGAGCTGACGGGCATAAACCTTTTTAACAAGGAAAGGCAGAGAAGAATCCAGTTCAACATAGACAAAGACCCATGCAGCCTAAAGAAAGTTGGTGAAGTGCAAATGACAAAAGACTCCCTGTACCTGGGCGGAGGGGAGGCGCAGTCCTACCATTCAACATTCCGGCCAGAAGGTGATTTTGACTACGGAAAGGCCACATTCACCACAACAAACGAGCAGGGCAACCAGACTGAAATACACTTTTGGGTGATAAGGCATGATTGATGCGATTGCAATTGCAGGATTCCTTTTTGCCCTTTTCCTGCCTGGATTTTTTGTCACAACACTTTTTTTCAGGAATGCGAAATGGCTGGAAAGAATAGCACTTAGCATTACCTTCAGCGTAATGGTCGCCCTTGCAATTGGATTGTCCCTTGGCTATAATGAGGCAACGAAAATTGCAACAGGCGGCATCAATCCTTACAACGTCTGGAAATGGGAGCTGATTGTCACAGGTGCACTGATTGCCATTAACCTTATTGTCTACCGAAAGAACCTGAACTACCATAAACTTAAGGAATTGCTCTCTGGCTCAGAAGAAGCCGAAGTTTTAAATGAAGCTAAGCCAAAAAAGGCCAAATGAATCCAATTTATAGGTAACTTTTTATGTGCATTTTCTCATATATAACCCATATATAAAAAGCAAAGCTTTATATATGACTAAAACCACCTTTTAGTAGTAACAAGTATATATGAATGATTGGCATTTCGGGGGAATCATGGGCACTGAAACACTTCAAATCATATACAAGTATGCAGTCATCCTGATTTACAGCTTCTTTTGTACTTATTGGGCCCTTCCTTATGTCATGGCCAAGCTGAAAAAATATGGCTACATGGTAAAGGACTACTACAAGAAAGGGAAGGAAAAAATCCCTGTGATGGGCGGCATTACCATGCTTATTGGCATACTCATCTCGCTCAGCCTGTCTGTTATTTTGCTTGACAGGCTGGAAATGGGGGACCTTTTCATATTCTACTTTGTGATAGTTGTGTATGGGCTGTACGGCATCCTTGATGACCTGTTCAATTTCAGGACACGCTATGACAAAATCATTGTCACAATGATACTTACATTGCCCATTGCGTCACTGATACCGGACACAACAATCCATCTCTTTGATTTTTCAATTGGGCTGGGCGCGGCTTATTCGCTGCTTTTCGTGCCAATATTCATAATGTTTGTCGCGAACTCAATAAATCTGCATGCAGGATATAATGGCTTGAGCACTGGATTGGAACTGATTTTGCTTATCACCATTGCCATACGGAGCTACATGGTCAATGGCATAGAATCACTGCTCGTGTTCTTGCCTGTCCTTGGAGCAGTTCTGGCGTTTTATCCTTCAACATTTTATCCTGCCAGGGCACTGCCTGGCAATGTCGGGGATTTCCTTGTTGGCAGCGCGATTGGGGCATTGATGGTAACACAGAACATGACTTGGTTTGGGGCGTTTATCCTGATTCCCCACATCATCAATTTCCTGATGGACTCATACACAATCCTGCTGAGAAGGATTCCGGATGTGAAATTCGGGGGGGTTGACAAGGACAACCACATCGTTGCCCCGCCAAGCATGAAATTCAAGTCACTCAAATTCCTGATTGTCAGCTGGTTCAAACTCACGGAGAAGCAGGCCACACTGTGGCTGTATGCGTTCACAGCAATGTTTTGCGTGATTGGGCTGCTGGTTTTTTAGTAATAATACACGGTGTCATCCATGCAACTAACCTATAATAATAATCAGAAAAGAGTAATAATTCTTTACGGGGGAGATATCGGGTTGCAGGTAGTTCGCGAGCTTGGAAAAAAAGGGATAAAATCAATTGTTATTTATCAATCGGATGATGAATTTGCCATACATTCTAAATATGTCATGGAAAGTCACAGGATTGAAAATTTTCTTGACAAAAAACAAATAAGAAATATTCTCATGAAAAACAAGAAAAAATGGAACAAATTGTTGATAATCCCCTGTAATGATGAGTCAGTTGATGCCTTATCCTATTATAAGAAACAATTGACAAAATTTTATATTCTGCCTGTTGCGGATTACAAATATATCCAAAAACTCTTGAATAAAAAACTGACCTATTCCATAGCCACAAAGGCAGGGATTCCAGTTCCTAAAACCTTTTACTGTAATTCAGTATATGAAATTAAAAAAGTCCGAAGCAAAATAACTTTTCCATCCCTTGTCAAACCCTATGAAAGACACCATTTTGCGGCGATTTTTAAAACGAAACTATTTGAGGTCAACAGTTTTGATGAGTTGCTCGAAAAATGGATAAGTTGTCGCAAACATGGAATTAAGGCAATGATAACAGAAAAGGTTCCAGGTGATGACACACATCTTCAGCTTTGCAAATTTTACGTTGATAGGACTGGTAAACTAACTGGTACATTTCAGATGCAGAAACTGCGCCAGAGTCCTCCATTATACGGTGTGGGCAGAGTGATGAAAACCATCCACAATACAATAACAAAGAAATTAACCCAAAAAATCCTAAAGCAAATGCCTGGCTTTGTAGGGGTGGCACAAACTGAATTTAAATATGATTCACGGGATGATAAATATAAACTCATAGAAATTAATTGCAGAAACACCCTTTTTGTTAAGTTAGAATGTAAGTTTGGATTTAACATCGCCTTTGCAATGTATCAGGACTTTGTAGAAAATAAAGAAATACAAATGCCTGAATATCCTGATAATTTCTATTGGATTCACTTACACAAGGACTTATTCACTATTTTTTCCAAGGGCCGCAAAACGGAGCAGTATTCATTCTGGCAATATATCCAACCTTATCTAAACAGAAAAGTATTTGCTATCGAAAGTTGGAGCGACCTGAAACCAACTTTAGTTTATTGGATATCAAAAGTGGTTGCAATAAGTAAATGGCTGTGGAAAAAATTAGTAGGAAAATCAAGGGGGGTGGCACTATGCGAATCCTGATAGATATTAACCACCCTGCTGATGTGCACCAGTTCAAGAATGTCATCAAGGAAATGAGCAGGCAAGGCCATAAATTCCGGGTCATTGCAAGGGATAAGGAATGCACGCATGAACTGCTTAGGCAAAACAAGATAAAATTCGTGGCCAGGCCAGGCTACAAAGGCATGATGAAGCTTTATGGCATGGCCAGGATAAGCCAAATCATTGTCAGGGAGGCAAAGAAATTCCAGCCGGATGTCCTTGTTGGCAGCAGCGGGGACCTTTATATTGCCCAGGCCTCGCAATTGCTCGGCAAGCCGTCAATTATATTTGATGACACTGAGCATTCAACAATCCAGAACTGGCTCACTTTTCCATTTGCCACTAAAGTCGTGACGCCAAAATCATACACCCTGGATTTGGGAAAGAAGCAGATAAGATATGACGGGTTCAAAGAATTGGCATACCTGCATCCAGGTTATTTCAAGCCAAATCCAAAAATTCACAGGCTGCTGAGGGTGAAGCCAAATGAGCCATTCATCCTATTAAGATTTGTCTCCTGGGATGCCAGCCATGATATTGGCAAGAATGGCATATCAGACAAGATTGCCTTTGTCAGCAAATTAGCCTCAAAATTCAGGGTATTCATTTCCTCTGAATCTGAATTGCCCGAGGCAATCAGAAAATACCAGCTTGGCCGTGCAAAAGGCCAAATACATTCTGTGCTGCACTCTGCCAGGCTTGTCATAAGCGAAGGCGGAACAACAGCTGCTGAAGCGGCAATCCTGGGCACCCCTACCATTTATGTCAATCCCCTTAAGATGGGCTATACCAATGAATTGATTGGGAAATATGGCCTGCTTGAGCAAATAACAGAACAGGGCAAAATTCTTAAGCGGGCAGAGTCCATCATGAAAAACCAGGGGCTTAGGGAGTCCTGGAAGAAAAAAAGGGACAAATTGGTCCAGGACAAGGTAGATACGACAAAATTTTATATTAAAACAATTAAGGAAATGGCAAAAAGGAGGTCAGGCAAATGATTACGCGCATAATCCTATCACCCATCTATGCACTTAAAGCACTATGGAACAGCATTGGCAGCTTCTGCAGGGTAAGATTCTACAAGTACAGCGGAGTTGCTATCGGCAAGAAAGTGTTTATCTCCCCAAAAGCCTATATTGACCGATCCAAGCCTGGCATGATTGCCATAGGCAATAACTGCATGATCACCAGGGGCGTCACAATCCTGTGCCATTCTGACGCCAAGCAAGGCGGCAAAATGAAATTATGGGGGGAGCGTGAATATGGCAAGGTAAGGATAGGAAACAATGTTTTCCTGGGTGTAAATTCCGTGGTCATGCCAGGAGTAACTATCGGTGACAATGTAATCATCGGCGCAATGTCGCTGGTCACAAAGGATATTCCTGCCAACTGCTTGGCATATGGCATACCTGCCAAGAAAGTCAAGCCGCTTAAGGAGGTCCTGAAGAAATGAAAATAGCCTACATTTTTTCGATGAAAAATGGGATAGCACCTTTTATTTACTCAGAGCTCCTTGAATTGGAGAAAAATAAGATAAAATTTGCCATTTTCCCAACCAAATACCGGAAAGGCCTGGCCATGCCGAAGAAGGACTGGGAAGTCTTCAGGCTGAATCCCTTAATGATCCTGTTGACACAGCCCCTTGTATTTGCCAAGCAGCCAGGAACCTATCTCAATCTGTTTTTTGAGTCCTTGTTTTCAGGAACGCTCATGCATTTTCTCATTGCAGGCAGCTATTCCCTCAAAATGCGGAACATTGACAGGATCCACTGCCATTTTGGCGATGCCAAGCTATTTATCGGGTACTACTGCAAAAAGCTGACCGGAAAAAAGCTCTCCGTAACTATCCACGCACATGAATTATACCAGGCACAGGAAAGCATGTTCAGGAAATCGCTGGCTTACTGCGATAACATCATCACAATTTCCGATTACAATAAAAATTACCTTATCAAGGAGCATAATGTGGACTCGGGAAAAATCACTGTCAACAGGCTGTTTGTTGACACTGAGAAATTCAGGAGGACTGAAAAAACCAGGATACTAATTGTGGCGCAATGGCATGAGAAAAAAGGGCATCGCTTCCTTTTTGAAGCAGTCAAGAAATTGAATAGGCAAGACATTGAGCTATGGATTGTAGGAGGCATGGTGCCTGGCTATGCAGAGCTGGATGTTGAGAAGCTGGCCAAGGACATCGGGGTCTTTGATATCTGCTCATTTTTCGGCGAGCTTAAGGGATCTGCACTAAAATCCGTTTATAATGCAGCAGACATTTTTGTGCTGCCATCCTACACAACAGACAAGGGAGACCGGGAGGGCATACCCGTATCCCTGATGGAAGCCATGGCATATGGGCTTCCGGTAATATCAACTTATCATACGGGCATTCCAGAGCTTGTTGAGGAAACATTGGTCAAGGAAAAGAATGCATCAGAATTAGCAAAGGCAATTGAGCAATTGATCAGGAAGAAAAAAGATTGGGGCAGGATTGGCAAGAATAACAGGAAAATAATATTGGCAAAATATGCTCCAAAAAACCTCAAGAACCTGGCCCGCATTTTCAGGGAATAAATCAACACTATTGGGCCACATAAGGCGCGCTTAAGCCACGGAGATTAAAATGAACATAGCTTTCATTATAAAGGAACGGTTGAGCTTTGATGAGGCAGCGCCATCCAGGGTGCTTAATCTAAAAAAATTCCTGGAATCAAACGGCGAGCACAAAATTTTTATCGTATGCCAAAAATCAGATAAAGAAATCTCTGAAAATATCTGCTCTGTTCCCAAAATTGGCAATGGTTTCATCGCCCATCAAGTTTTCAAGCTGATCCAATTCTTTATCCTACTTCACTTAATATTCATAAAAAAAGTGCGCTTCATAATAATCAGGCAATATTATTTTGTAATCATGCTCTATCCATTTGCAAAAATCACAGGAACCAAATTACTTTATGACATGCACTGCTTTAGATACAAAGAATTGAAATATGCTGGAAAAATTGTAAAAGGCATAATCTCCCAACCATTTGAAAAATTGGCGCACTGGCTGGCTGATAGGATATTGGTAATTAATGATTCCATTATTGAGTCATTTCCCGTTGGCCTCCACAAAAAGACAATAATGTTGCCAAATGGGGTAGACAACGAGCCATTTCAGAAGCGAAAATCCAAGGCTCAGCTCTTGAAAATTCTAAAAAAGTACAAAATCCCTATTGATAAACCACTGATTGGTTTTCTGGGAAACTGGATGGAATGGGCGGATGTACCCACATTTTTGAATGCATCCAAATATGTTAGAAATGCTACCTTTGTTGTGATAGGAGAAGGATATGACACTAAAGAATACATGGAATTGCGCGAAAAATTTCCATCTGTCTTATTTACTGGCAGAATTCCACATTATGATGCAATTAATATTGTTAAATCGATGGCAATTAGTGTCCTGGCATACAAAAAGACTGATGTGGTAAAATATCTTTCAATCAGGAAAACGGCCGAATATTTAGCGGCCGGAAAACCAATTATTGCGAGTAGTGGTGAAATTAAGGAATGGACATTTCTGAAAGAGCATATAAACATTTTGTCATATAATTGTGAAGACGCTAAGGACTTGGCGAAGAAAATACATTATTTGCTTGCTAATAAAACCCTTATGGCAAAGATTTCCAGTAACAACAAAATAGCCAGCTTAAATCATGGATGGGACCAGGTTATATCCCGGAGCCCGTTTATTAGATTGTTTAATCCATACACATTAAATCCCAAAATGTCTGTGCCCTTGGGAAAGATTTCAATAATAATTAAAACGCTTAATGAAGAGGAACACATAGCAGAATGCATCGAATCTGCACTGGCAGCATTAAATGGACTTACAGGTGAAGTAATTCTCGTAGATTCAAAATCTATGGACAGGACTATTGAAATTGCCAAAAAATATCCCATCAGGATTATTCAATTGAAAAACATGGCTGATAGGAGATGTGGTGTTGGACCGCAAACAGGCTATCTTTTTAGTAAGGGTGATTTTATTTACATGCTGGATGGAGATATGAGGTTAGACAAGAATTTTCTAAAAAAAGCATTGCCTTATCTTAATTATCCAGAGGTTGCTGGCGTGGGAGGCAACATTCTAGAAAAATCACAAGAAAATCTAGTATTTCAACTGCGTAGCAAAGACCATCAAGTGAAAAAATTAACTCTAATCAGTCATCTCGGTATGGGTGGTTTATACAAACGGGAAGCAATTGAGAATGTAGGATATTTCTCGGATCCATCCTTATACGCATACGAAGAAGCTGAAATTGGAGCACAATTGTGCAATAAAGGATATACTATGCTACGCATTCCTGAAACCATGGTTTATCACCATGGTGATCAGACATCTCCTTATGAAACATTGATGTCCAAATGGAAAAGTAATTATCTTTATGGTTCAGGTCAATATTTGCACAGGTCCATTATACACTCTCATCTCCTTAAATCTCTTTATGAACTCAGAATTTATATTTTTACAATGATTTGGCAGCTCGCCGGAATAATCTCGGTTGTTGTTTATCATTGGTTTAGAATATTTATGGTTGTCTATTTATGGACCACATTAATCTTTATTTTCATTCTCTTAGTTCATAAGAGGAGTATTACAAAACTGTTATTTAGCATTGTTAGTTGGAACTTGCAAACTTTGGGCATGATCATTGGTCTCAGTCTTGGAGTGGTGTCCCCCTTAAATTACAAACCTAATGTAGCGATTTTGAAATAGTTGAGCAAAATGATACAAAATAAATGGGTAAAAACAATATTGGTTATTTTATTAGTTGTAACCACAATTTTACATACACTCTATTTTGAATACCCTACACATCCAGACCATTACACACTTGGTCAATTTACCTACGCACTAATACAATTTGGCTATGCCCCTTGGGTGCTCCATTGGAGCTCAATTTTTGGGTATTACCCCCTTTCCATAGCATCTGGATTTGAGTTTTTTATGGCTGTTTTAAATGCTTTGACTGGTCTCGAACTTCCGGTTATTTTCTACATCTTCTCATCATTATCTGCTGTAATAGCTGTTTTAGGAGTTTTTCTTTTAATGAGGGAATTTAACGCCTTCGAAACAAGTTACATTACAGCCCTTATTTTCTCAACAATGGTTCTTTTTGCTAAGAATGTAAGCAATACAGCATCTTCGAGAATGTTCAATATAATTTTTTATCCGCTCTTTATCTTAGTCCTCTTCAGGATCTACTCACATTTTATGGAGACCAAGAAAGTTCCCTGGAACTATGTTGTAACTGGGATGCTCATGTTTATTATGATGCATATCATCCACCGCTTAGCCCAACTACTCTTTATATTTATCCTTGCTTTCATAGGCGCCATAATTTTTATGAATTTTGGAGCAATAATTGGTTGGTTACGTTCTAAAAAACCATTCAGTTGGAGAAATACATTATACAACAAATCTATTTTACTTTTGTATATTGATTTAGCAATATTACCACTAATATTATTTGCCTTAATATTTCTGAAGGTGAAATTAATTTGGTTTATTTTCACAATCGTAATTGTAGGGCAATACTTTTGGTTTGATTTCTATATAATCAGGAAAAGAAATCGTTCACAACATCTTATATTTTTTGATATGTGCATGTTAATTGGCTATCTCATCTTAGCGAAGATTGCAGACCTTCTATTTCGAGGAAGACTTTTACCGAACATAACCAGGTTATCTCAAAAATATGCATTCCAGGCTATTCTGATCGGGGGTATACTAATAACATTCATTCTAGTTGGTATATGGTACCTGATAAGAGATTATGGAAACATTCTTGCATCTCTTAAATTGTGGATATATAGCTTTAAGAAACAATATATAGATATTTTGATATTGAAGCAACAAAGACTTATCTCATTGGGTCTGCTATTCCTCCTGTTTTTTCTTGTATCTCGAAATTTTACTGGTGACAATTTCTATCGGTTTGGATTAGATCATTACTCTGAAAGTTTCTTGATATCAGGAAATTCTCCATGGATCATTATGATTAACTTTATTTTTAATTTAAACAACAATGTTTCAATTTTTATCTATTTTGTGACAATCGGTATTTTATTCTTATTATGGAAAACGGACAAAACATTTTATGATTATTTTTTCATATTTGTGATTATAGGATTCTCCCAATTCATATTGGATTGGGAATATATCCGACTATACATTTTACCAATTTATGCTATTCTCATTGGATTAGGAATATCATTCAGTTTAAATTACTTAACCAAAAACTTTGGTCGCAGGCAAATATTTATTGGTTTCATGGTTATATTTTCTATTCACCTGGTCATAACAAATATTTTTATACAGAGGGAACAAATTTTAAATCAGTGGGGATTCGTTGAGAATCAAGAATCAATTCCTGAACAATATTACATTGCGGCTGGAGAATATCTGATGCAATACAGTGAACCTAATACTTCAATTCACACTTCATCTTCTATCGATTTTGACAGGAATACAGCATACTATTCGCAAAAGATAATGTCCGTTGCTGCAGAAAGTATATTTGTCGCAGATAAGAATTATGAAATAGAAAAAAGAACATTTCAGAATATCTGGGATAGTTTTATGAGAGGAGAAAAAGTTCGCGATGCTTATCATCTCAAGGACCTAATTTTTGGGAGTTATTACTACACTGGTAGACATATCTCATTTTTGAATGGTCGCACTCTTGGAGAAGGAAATGTCAGGGAAGTGATTGATTTATACAATATACAATATTTGATGGATGGTCCATCAATTCAAGAAAAGACGAGATTCTTCAATTCAATTTCTGTGATTAAAAATAAAATTTATTCCTCTGATTTACTAACTATCTATAATCTTAAAGGGGGGCGAATTGAATGAACGAGAAAATATCGCGCTTTTTATTCTATCCCATCTGGGAACTCATATCCAGCCGGAGCACCGTTAAGTTTTATACTACATTAAGAAATCTAGAAAAAACTCAATGGCTGGATAAGAAGGAATTAGAAAAAGTGCAGGAAGTTAAATTGTTTAATCTATTAAAACATGCATACAAAAATGTCCCGTATTACACTCATCTTTTTGATAAGCTGGGCATTAAGCCGCAAAATATTAAGAAGAAAGAAGATTTACAGAAATTACCTATTTTAACAAAGGAACTCATCCGTGAGAATTTTCAGGATTTGTTGGCAAGAAACAGAAAGCCAAATAGTTATCAATTGGATCATACGGGCGGCTCGACAGGCAAAGTATTGGATTTTTACCGTGATTTAAAGAGTCGGGAATATGCCCTTGCGATTAACCGTAGATTTTGGCGATGGGCCGGGTATGATATTGGAACTAAAATATTGCGAATATGGGGCTCACCTTCCGACATCAATAAATATGACAACATACGGACTAGATTACACTTTAAACTTACCAACAGCATGATTCTAAATTCGTTCGAAATGGGTGAAACTCAGCTTGGCGAATATGCCGAAAAATTCCAGGAATTCCGCCCAAAAATTGTGCATGGTTATGCGAATGCTGTTTACCTTTTTGCTCAGTACATTGACAAAAATAAACTTGCATTTAACAAGCCTAAGTCAGTAATTACAACCTCAGAAAAATTATACCCTTATCAACGTAAACTCATTGAAAGGGTTTTCGGATGCAAGGTCTTTGAGGAGTATGGATGTAGGGAAATGGATTTAATTGCGCATGAATGCGAGTCACATGACGGAATGCATGTTGCCAATGAGAAATATATTTTAGAATTCATGTACGATGGAAATCATAAAACATCTCCAAGGATTGGGTCAATTATTCTAACCGATTTGGAAAACTATGCAATGCCATTTATTAGGTATAAAAATGAAGATATGGCGAGTCTAATGCAGAACGATTGTCGATGTGGAAGAAAATTGGATAAAATTAGCTATATCACCGGTAGAATAACTGATTTCCTTATTGGTACGAATGGAAATAGGGTATCCGGTGCTGCTGTAACACCATTTTTTGCTAAACTGAGAGGAATAAACGAATTTAGGATTGTACAAGAACATAAAGATGTTGTTAGGGTCATGTTGGTGAGGTCAAAGACAGTTGATCCGACGATAAGTCCAAGTATCAACAAATTTCTTAAAAAATTCCTCGGTGATAGAATGCATATTAAATTGGAATTTTGTAGGAAAATCCCCAAATTGAAATCTGGAAAAATGAGGATTATCATAAATGAAATGAGAGGTAGAAGGACATGAAAATAGCAAGCAAGACACCAATGCATAGAATAAAATACTTGCTGAAAGCCAAAGGCAAATTTTGGTCTACATTGGAAGGACAATTAAGAATGCAGGAAGTGCCTTTGACTAAATTAAAAAAATTGCAACTTATAAAACTTCGGAAATTACTTGAATACTCATACAACAATGTTGATTTCTATCATAAAAAATTTCAAGAGGCAGGTATTAGACCGGTAGATATAACCTCATTAAAAGATATTGAAAAAATTCCGATAACCACAAAAGATGAGCTTCGCGCTAATTTTCCCGAAAGAATTGTCTCTAGGAATGTTGACAAAAACCGAAAAATTCTGGATAAAACTTCTGGATCCACTAAGCAACCATTTGAGTTTTACAAGGATGCAAACGATGCTATGGGTGAATCGTGTGCCCGGATAAAATGGCTTTTAAATGTGGGAGTCAAATTGGGCGATCGTAGATTACTAATTCGTGGTGAAAGGCCCAAAGGAACTAATGTGGGTAGCATACTAAGTAATGTGGGTTTCTTGAGTTCTTTTGACATGAGTCATAAACTGTTTAACAAGTGGGTTATGTACATCAAGAAATTCAAGCCAAAAACAATCGAAAGTTATCCCTCTCCTCTTAAGACATTTGCAGATTGGTTGCGAGATAAAAATCTTAAGGTGCACGTTCCAATTGTCATAACAGTTGGAGAAATCCTGACTAAGGACACCCGAGAACTAATTGAAGACAGATTGGATTGCAAGATTTATGATTCGTTTGGGGCCGCTGAAGGTATGTATCTTGCGCAAGAATGTAAGTACCAACAAGGACTTCACTATGATCCAACTCGATTTGTTGTAGAAGCAGTTGGTAGTAAAGGAAATCCTGTGGTGAAGGGGAAATCAGGGGATATGGTTATAACCAATTTGAATAATTATGTTATGCCATTTATTCGATACAAAATAGGGGATAGGATTATTATGGGTAAAGAATCTTGCATGTGTGGAAGCACCTTGCCGAAAATCGGTAATATCGAAGGACGAATTGTAGATCAAATGCGTTCGGTTTCCGGCAAAATTCTCGATGGAATCTACTTTCAGACTGTTTTTGAATGGGAAGCAAAGCATGTGAAACACTATAAAATTATTCATGTGAAACCCGACATGATAGAAGTTCATCTTGTTCCAAAGGGGCATAATTACCATGAAGGCATTGAACGCCTTCGGAAAAATTTGCAGAGTTATTGCGGTCATGACATGAAGATAGTGATTAAAAAAGTCGATAAAATCCCCTTGGGCAGGACAGGGAAAAGGGTGTTTATCGAATCAAGACTCGATCAGAATAAACGAACACAAGCCAACCAAACTACCGTACATGCGGCAGAAAATAGGATTGTGCGAAAAATGAATCTGGTTTTTACTCTTAACAACTCTAAGCTTGTTGGCGGCGGCGATTACTCAATTTTTAAATTTGCAGAGTATCTTGCCAAAAAGGGTCACAAAGTCACAGTGTTTGCAAGTACAAATAACACATATACCGATGAGGCCGAAATGACTGAAAATCTCCAGATTTATTACACAGGTCAGCTGCCTCGCATAGTCAAAGGAGTGGGTTTCCTAAACCGCACATGGGACAAACTTCATGGGAAACTGAAAATTGAGTCATTTTTTAGGAATGAGAAAAAGATAGACTTTGTCCTTGGTTATCACCGGTACAGCGCAATAAAAGCCCAGGATTTAGGTGAAAAATTTGACATACCTTCGGTCGCATTTGTTTTTGAAACTCCTATTTGGATGAAAGAACAGTTAGGGCAACGATGGGTACACGCTTTTAAGGGCAGGTTCAAAAAATTGTGGCTGCAAGCTAGAGATGCACTAAAAAAAACTGATATTATCATAGCCAATTCGAAACTCACTGCATCTGAAAATCAGAGATGGCTGGGGAGAAAAATTGATGGAGTAGTATATCCCGGCATGGATTTTGACAAAGTTGACAAAATATCGACACCCAAAAAGGAAAACCAGATAATCTATATAGGGAGGCTTAACACCTATAAGAATATTGACATATTAATCAAGGCATTGTCTAAAATTAAAAATGCACCCAAACTTGTGATATGTGGTACGGGTGAAGAAAAGAGTAAACTCACTGAATTGGCCGCAAGACTGAATATTAAATGTGAGTTTAAGGGTTCAATAACTGACGAGCAAAAGTGGCCGGAAATCAAAAAATCCTTATTCATGGTTTTTCCATCTTCATTTGAGGGATTTGGAATGCCTCCAATGGAAGCGCTCTATTGTGGAATACCATGTATTTGCGCAAATATACCAATTCTTAATGAAGTATATGGAAATAAAGTGGAGTATTTTCAGGAAAATAATGTCGAATCCTTGGCACACAAAATTGAATTTTTGCTGCAGAATAAACGGTATAGACAAAAAAGAGGAAAACTTGGGAGAGAATATGTTATATCTGCATATTCTTGGGAAAAATCGGCAAAGAAAATAGAGAAAATACTTTTAAATTTTAAACAAATTAAACGGGTTTCTGGAAATGAATATTAAGATATATAATGCGATTAATGTTATAGATGCTACTGATTTGGATATTTTTAATAATGTATTGTACAGCAAAGGAGTCTATGAGTTTGCTGAATCTGAAAATATAGACAAGGTGTATCCCAAATACTTTCTGGGTTATCATGATGGTAAAATTGCAGCCTTTGCTCCAGCTTTCATTCAGGAAGGTCCATATACATTTGACCCTTTTGCGTACCTTAAAGGCAATCTCAGGATCAGGATGGGCAAACTGGGCCTCAAAACTGATAGACTTTTATGTGCATATACTCCTTTGCGTCCACGATCTGACATAAAAATTCTCGACACTTCAACAAAATCATCGCTTATGCTTGAAATGCTGAATGCAATTGAGAAAGAAGCGCAAAATGAAGGGTGCCATGCAGTTTTTTTCCCTGCGGTGCCTGAAAGCAACTATGCTCTGAACAATCTGCTCAAAAAAAACGGATACATAAAAGCATATTACGACGCCTATTTTTACATGGATATTGGCTATCCAACTTATGAGGCCTTTCTCAAATCACTGAAGAAAATCCGGCGCGACAACCTGAAATATGATGCAACAGTATTGGCCAGGAATCACATCAAAATCGAGGAAATAACTGACATCGACAGATTTGCAAATGAGTATGCCTTATTGCATGCGGCACTTATGAAGAAATATGGGCATGACAAGGTGGAATTGAGCGAGGCTTCATTCAGGGCCATGTATCAGCATATCCAGAATACAAGTTCTTTGGTTGCCAAAGAGGATGATGCAATCTTGGGATTCACAATTGGAATTTATGATAAGAACTGCTTCCATGGATTAAGATGCGGGCAATTCCATGAAAGAGCGGAGAGCAAGGGAGTATACTTCAACCTGGTCTATGCGGAATCAATTAAAAAAGCCATCAGCCTGAAGTGCAAAAGAATTGATTTTGGGCAATCAATGGCAAGGGCCAAGATAATGAGGGGCGCCAAATTCGAGAGAATGCATCTCTATGCCAAATTTTTCAATCCTGTGACACACAATATCATGGGGGTAAAAATCAGGAGGCTTGGGAAGGGGTATTACAACACTCACCTGGATGAAATCAGGTCCAATCCAGGCCATCCGCATGGCTGACATGCCAGGGGCGCAACATGAAAAACACTGATGACAGGCCCGATGCCGGAATTAACCTGTTGCCTTCTGGCAATAATGGAATCCTGGATTTTTTGGGGAGCAAATTGTGGGAATTCGACATTCTTAGACACTATCGCAAAATAAAAAAAAATCTGGGGCTCACTTCCGGGGAATTGGAAAAGTATCAAGATGAAAAATTTCGGAAAATAATTTTGCATGCCTATTTAACAGTCCCTTTTTACCGGAAAGCCCTTGATAAGGAGGGCGTGTCGCCGCAGAGCGTCAAGGGCGTGGCTGACATTTACAAACTGTCCATTATCAGCAAGGAAGAGTTAAGGGCAATGCCGCCTCAGCAGATACTCTCTTCAAAATTTGCTAAAAGCACGCTTATATCTGTCAATACAGGTGGCTCCACGGGCAAGCCTTTCCGCGTATACCTATCCAAGGCGGAAAATAAAGTCAGGATTGCGGAAGGCTACAGGATTTTTGCATTGCATGGCTATAATATCTTTGACAAAATCGGCACCGCAGGTTATCACCCACCGAGGAAAGACAAGGCAAATGCATTAGGAATGCTCAGAAAGGTCGGCATCCCATTTACAGCCACTATGCAAGAGTGCGTCAGAATACTTCAGAAGGAAAAGCCTGAAGTTCTTGACGGCTACCCAAGCAGGCTAAATCTTATTGCATTGTATGCAATTGAACACCATATAAAAATGTACAGGCCAAAAGCAATTTTCACTAATTCAGAAATGATGTTCCCGCAAATGCGAAAGAATATCAAAAAAGCTTTTGGAGTAGAGCCAACAAATGTATATGACTGCTGGGAATTTGGCAGGATCGCCTGGGAATGTCCAGAACATAATGGCATGCACATTAATTCAGATTCCATAATTGTTGAAATATTGGACAATGGCAAGCCAGTGCCTCCTGGAAAAGTGGGGACCGTTGTCGTATCAGGGCTAAACAACTTCGCCATGCCGCTAATCAGGTATAATATGGGGGATACTGCATCCATTGCCAAGCACCGCTGTAGCTGTGGAATCAATTTCCCGCTGCTAACTGGATTGTCCGGCAGGGCAAGCTCTTACATCAAATTGGATTCGGGCCAAACAATAAGCCTCACTGGGCTGGCACAGCACATCCTGGAAAGTGAACACATCATGGAGTACCAGATTCAGCAAAAGCGCGAAGGAGAATTGATAATTAACCTTGTCGCGGATACCCATTACAACAGCAAGAATGACCTAATGATCCAGAAAAAATTTGCCTCCCTGGGGCATTTTAAGAAAATTGAAATCAGGCGCGTGAAAAGCATAAAGCGAACCAAGTCCGGCAAGCTGCTTCCAGTTATTACCTCCAACAACAAGTAAAGAGAGTGATGTCAATGAAGCCAAAACAACAAATTACCCAACATGTGCAAATTGTTGCAATTGCCTTCATAATCCTAATGGGCATCCTTTATTACAGCTATTTGCATAAGCTCGGATACCTCAAGATTGCAACATACACCTTTTTTATTCTGGCTGGCCTTACTTCAGTTTATAATGCCTTTACATGGAAAACAGCAAGGGGCAGGGCATTTTGGGCAATAGTCTCCGCGGCCTTGATTTATGCGCTGGCTGACAAATACAATAAATTGCACATGATCCTGGCTTTTGGCATCATGCCGATGATAGACGGAATATCACTGGGCGACGCGAAAATACTTGTAAATATCATCTATGTCACGGGATTTGCATTTGTCATGCTGTTCTTCGCAAGCTTTATTTACTCTGAGTACAAAGCAGAAAGTGACTGGCTTTACCTTTTTGTCCTGGCATTTGCGGTCAAGGCCGGCTCAATAATCAATGACATCGTATTCCATCACGGCCTTGCCGAGGATTACATGGAGTCTTTTTCACTGTTCTTTTTCACTTCAGCGGCAATCATAGCGGCGTTTAAGAATCATAACGAGAAAAACCCAAAGGTGAATCATGAAAATCGCAATATTCCATCCCCAAATCAATAACTACGGCGGTGGTGAGACAGTCGCACTTACAGTAGCTAGCTTTCTGTCCAAAAAGCATGATGTGGAAGTCCTCTGCGCCGCCAAGCCCGATCCTGTTAAACTGTCTGAATTTTTTGGGCTGGACCTGGCAAAAGTGCAATTCAAGGTCAGAAGGCATTCGATGATGATTTCCAAACTGCCTTCCCTGCCTTCCTATAAATCGAGCCTGAATGTCAAATACCTTTCTGACCTGAACCATTATGACCTGGTCATAGATACGGGCACCAATGGATGGTTTTCAAGCAAATTGAAGGCAAAGACCATCTGCTACATCCATTTTCCCTATTTTCCTGAGAAGAAGGGCTGGAAAAAGCTGACATCGCCCTTTTTGGTCAATCCCAAAAATGCTTTCCAGTATGATTCCATTGTCTGCAACAGCGAATTCACCAAGAGATATACCAAGAAATTCACAGATAAGGAAATAACGGTTTTCTCCGCCTGTCGATGTTGAAAAAATCAGGCCAGGCAAAAAGAAAAATATCATTGTCACTGTTGGAAGATTCTCACGGGAGAAGAAGCATGAAATCATGATTGACGCATTCAAGAAAATGAAGCTCAGCAACTGGGAATTCCACCTTATTGGTTCATTCCAGGAAAATAATTCTGCATATGATGCTAAATACTTTGAGAAATTAAAACAAATGGCCAGTGGGGCCAAAATTTATTTCCATACCAATATGCCGCATAACAAAGTCCTTGAATTTCTTGGCCGGTCAAGAATCTATTGGCATGCAAGAGGGTACGGGGAAACCAATCCTACTGAATTTGAAAACTTCGGAATTACAACTGTGGAGGCAATGGCCGCTGGATGTGTGCCGATTGTCATAAACCTCGGGGCACAGCCTGAGATTGTGAAACATGGAATAAATGGGTTTGTATGGAATGGCACAGACGAGCTTATTGCGCTTACAAATCATTTGATTGCAGACCGGAAATCATGTTTGAGGCTCCAGAAAGGCGCAATTTCCTCTGCCAAAAATCACGGAGCAAAAAAATTCGCCGACGCCATAAATGTACTTATTGCCGTCCTATTCAATTAAAGCGCCGCTTTCTATCCTTAAATCTCTTTCCTGATGAAAATTTTCCTGATGAGGGCGATATCTTCCTCTTCCAATGCCTTCATCAAGAACATGGCTGCACCGTATATGATCATGCTGGCTATTATTGCAACCACAACAGGCAATCCGCCCATAAACTTGAAGATTACTAATCCCATAACAGCACTCGCAACAACAGGCTTTACAAACATCTTAACAAAATCAAGGTGGCCAACGCTCCTGCTGATTATGAAGTAATATCCTGCGAAATAGAAAATTTCTGTCAACACTGTTGCAACTGCTGCGCCATACAGGCTGTATCTCGGGATAAGGTACAAATTCAGGAGTATATTGACAACAGCATTCAGCATGAGAACATAAACTCCCTTCTTTTCTTGGTGCGAGGCGATCATCATTGCCCCCATCATATAATTTATGCACAATGGAACCATTGTCCAGATAAGGATTTGAAGGGCGAGGCTGGCGTTGGCATACTCCGCCTTATACAGCAAGACAATTATTTTGTCTGCCAGCAAAGTTGTTCCGACAGCAGTAGGAACTGCAATAAAAACCAGGTACCTTGCGGCGAGGGAATACAGCTTCATCAGCTTTTCCCTGGAATCCCTGAAATAGGCCACCGCAACCGGCAGTATGGCCGCAGAGACCGCGCCTGCGATGGCAGCTGCGGCATCAAGAAGATTGTAAGCGCTGCTGTACCAGCCTATAACTGCGTCCCTTGAGACTGCCGAGTAAACGCCAGCCAGGGCTGTTGGCGCAAGCTTGGACATCAGGGTTATATCAATCCTGAAATAGACAGTCACAAATATCCCTGACAGCCAAAACGGAAATGAGCGTTTTAATATGGAGACAATCATATTCTTGTCAAAATCAAAATTCAGGGCTACGAATTTCTTATAACAAATTGCCAGAACCATGACGAAGTTGATGAAGTGGACAACAGCATAAATCACAAGGATCCAAATAAAACTAACGCCCATTAGCAGCAAAGGGACAGTGACTGCGAATCTCAGCAGTATCCTTGTTATCCTTGCCATTACACCGAACTCAAGTCTTTCATATGCCTGGAATATGGAGCCGACAGTCGCGGCCAGGCTGTCAAAAATCAGGCCTGCGCCTGCAATGGCCAATGCCACCATGGTGTTATGGTCGTATGACAGGAAATAAGCTATTGCCAGCATCAGAAAATAAACAACCGTGGTGCTCACAACTTTCAGCAGCAAAACATTTGCCACTATCTTGGGCGCCTTATCCTTGTTTTGGATAATGTCCCTCACAATCAGGATCCTTGTTCCAAGGTCCATGAGGACAAGGAACAGGCCGGTAAATGACAATGCAAAAGTGAATTTTCCGTAGTCAACATCGCCAAGGTAACGAGCTATAAGGATTACAAGCACTGTGCTAAGTACTTTTAAGAGATTGTCGCCAAAAAATGTGACTGCCGCGTTCTTAGCAATCCTTCTTGCTGTTCCCATTTATCCTTCACCCTTGGCATAAACTGCTATTTTGCCGTTGCCGTACTGCTTATGGAATATTTCTGCCCTGTCGTTGCCTTCCAGCCATTCCCCTGAATCAGGCCACCATACATAGTCTATTGGCAGCAATCCTGGGTCCATGCCCTCATTATAAACTTTCTGGACATCTTTGTATTTTTCAGCAAAATCAATTGTCTGCGCCCAATGCCCTGAGTAAATCTTGTTTCCTGTGGCAGCCGGGATGAAATTGCTGATTTTGTGAGGGGCAAGGATCACAGCTGAATTGTCCACATTTTCATCAATCCATTTCAAAGCGTCCACTTCTTCTGATGAAAGGTATTTGACGTTCTGGAACTCTCCAACGGTCTGGCTGTGGAGGTTCTTGACTTGATTGTAAGTCAGGTAAATGTTGGTGGAAATTGAAATGGCAATGATTACTATAATCACACTTATTGCCACATGCTTAGCTTTTGGCAGATAATTTGGCAAATGCCTGGCCAAAGCAATTGCTGCCAAAATTGCCAATGGTATCTGCAGCCCTAAAATAAACCTTCTTTGGACATTGATAGGCGCATAAATCAGGATAAATCCAACAATTGACCAGACTGCCAAAAATGCTTCGGGTGCAATTGCCTTCTCTCTCTTCAGCAAATTTTGGCCATTCAGGAAGTAATAAACCACTGCAAGGAAAAAAACAAGGCCAAAGCCACTAATTACCCTAACTATTGGAGGGGTCAATGTATCATTCGCGCTGTTCCATGCAGCATACGCCGGATTGAAAATAAAGACCCATGCATAGTAAATGACGCCTGGCGCAGTTATGGCGCCTATGAGCGATAATTTCCAGAAATCAGGCCAGGACCACTTGCCAAGTCTCAATTGCCTGTAGGCAAACCATACAGCCAGCACAATGGCAAAGGTAATGACATCGAAAAGATGGATAAGTGACAAGGCAAGGCCGAGCAAGCCGGCTGTTATAGCATGTTTCGCGCTATTCTGCTCAAAAGACTTGATGCCATAAAGCAAAACCAGCATCAGCAAGGCAAGTGATAGGGAAAAGTGGGGATTTTGCATTGACTGGAAATTATTCATGTCTGTGAGCCATAAATCAGCAGAGCCAAAGGAATAACCCGTTGCTTTCCTTACCAGGAACCACCAAAAACCCAATCCATTTGAAATGCCTGCCAGGATAAAAGCTACCAATCGCGTTGCTTTATCTTGGACAAAATAACTGATAAAATAATACAAAACAATCAGGAAGGCGAATGCAAGAACCACCCAATAAATGTTGTAAACAGTTATAACCTGCATTCCAAACAGCCTTGCAGTATTGCCCAAAAGCAAATGGTAAGGATTAAAGAAAAGGTTTGGAACGTTTTCGGATGTAAACTTATTGGTTAGGAGAATGTCGCCTTCCTTGGCTTGTAATGCAAGATGGAGGTGGTTGTTGGCATCAGTTACATAGACAGGAACGCCCATAAATACTTCGCCAGGCTGTTCTTGAGCATAGCCCATTATTAAGGGCAAAACAGAAAATAAGACTATCAATAATGTGAGAATGCCAGCTGTTTTCCATTCATTCCCGGGTACAAATATTTCTTTGGCTTTACTCATCTTATCAACTCTTTAAGCAACAAATATAGATTATTTACAAAACTAATTGGTGTCCGCCACATGTTTGTCCATGGTTCATAGGTGCCAACAAGTGCAAAGAGTATTGACCATGCAACAGTTGCATATAATCCAATCTTTTTCCATCCTTCATATCCGGTTTTTTTGAATGCAAATGCAGTAAAAAAGAATATTCCCGGCACCAGAGGAACGAACCATCGCATACCATATGCCCACCCTCCATAATTGTCACTTGTTAACAAATAATACAAAATTACAAAAATACTTGAAGTCCCTATTAACATTGCTTCCGCAAAGTATTTTTTCCGGTGAAATATTTCCGCTATAAGGAAAAATGATCCAATCACAAGTAGAGGTGTATATGACATCAAGCCCCTATAACCAAGGAGAGAATGAAAACTATACATTAGCCAATCCATAAAACTGGCGTGATGTATTTTAACACCAGTTAATGTATCAACATTGAAGCCAGACCCGGGATAATCCCAAAATTCCGGATGCATTGAGGCAGGCTTTAAATCCCCGGTTAACGGGATAGTAAACATCGCATGTAAAATGAAAGCTGGGAGTAGTGCCACAACAAAATAGGGAACAAGATTCCGAGTAGATTTCAAACAAAGTAAATATATTAATGTGAATACCATGAAAATTCCACCTATTACCATATCAATCACAGTTGTCAAGGACAAACATATCCCCAAATAAATAAACTGTGAGCGCACATCTTTATTGTTTTCTAAGAAACGAATATTAAAAATCTGAAGAATTGCAATGCCGATCAGAAGCGTAGCAGGAATATGATTATTTAACACGGTTGAATATGGAAGAATTAAAGTTGAAACACCCAACAATGCACTCATGAAAAAACGCAAGTTATTATCCATCTGACAGTAATATAACAATCTATAAAACACAATAATTATTAGGGCTCCTGGTATAGCAGCAAGGAGAAACGTTAATATATAAACTACAAGAGGACCATTATTGTTAAAACTTAATCCAAAAAAATGATATAAAACAGAATATAATCCGGCGCCAATAAGAGACAGAGTTATTGGTTTATCTGAATAGTACTTTCCATCAATAAATGCTTTATCATTTGTGCCATTTATTCCTTCTACACTGTCCCTTCTCATTAAGGGCGAAGTCTGATTAATTATAAAACTCTGTGCATTCCCGATAAACATAGTATTGTCAATTGATAAAGTATTTTCTTCAATCAATGCTTGCATAGTTGCAAATCTGGATGCAGAATTCCCACTAGTTACATAAGGTTTGGTAAATATTCCGAACAAAACAACGAAACAAATAAAAAGGATCATCTGATGCTTTGTAGTCTGTCTCATTCATCTTCTCTCCACGTATAACTCACATTTAACAAATAGTTCCAAGCAGTTGCCACAGCGATGCCGATAAGATTGCTCACAATATAAAATATTCCAGTGTATTCAGTAAGCAGTACAAGAACAGCCCAGTTAATCAATGCCCCTCCTATGCTTATGACCTGGAATTTTAATGCCTTATGCCAAAGCGATGCTTTGTTTGTGCTTGATTTAAAGGTCCAGGCATTGTTGAGAAAGAAATTCCAGAGAATTGCTGCCTCAATTGCAGCAATGCTTGAAATCCTGTAGTAGACCCCAAAATATTCAGTAAGCAATGCAAGGATTCCTGTGTTGACAATAACGCCAGTGCCTCCCACAATTGCGAATTTAATGAACCTTTTCCATGTTCTCAGCCTGAGATGGAATGAATTTACAAAGAATTCAACCATATCCTTTGTTTTCATCTTGGATTTGCCTTTTTTCCTGTCATAAAAAACCAAGGGCTCTTCCCTTATGTCAGCTTTCTTGAGCACGGCCTCGTAAAGCAGGTTCATCTGGAAGCTGTAGCCCTTGGCCCCGAGGTTATTTAGGTCAATTTTTTTCAGCAGGCTTGTCCTGATCGCCCTGAAGCCCGATGTGCAGTCATGGACTTTATGCAGCCCAGCCACAATTCGTGCAAAGAAATTGCCCCCCCTGCTGATGAGCTTCCTTTTGAAGTCCCAGTCAGGAGTTGCGCCTCCTTTTATGTACCTGCAGCCAATCACAAAATCAGCGCCTTCATCAATTTGCCTGAGCATTTTTGGGATTAATTCTGGAGGATGCGAGAAATCAGCGTCCATTTCAAAGACAACGTCCGGATTTAGCCTGGAGAAGCTGTGCTTGAAGCCCCTTATGTAAGCCACTCCAAGGCCTTGCTTTGAGCCTTTCAGCATTAACAGTTTATTATATCTTTTTTGGAGCCTTTGCACGATCTGGCCAGTCCCATCCGGGCTGTTGTCATCAACAACAAGGATGTGCAGGTCCCACTTTTTCATGCCTTTGGCTACCTTGAAAATTGCCTGGATTAGGGCCTCTATATTGCCCGCTTCGTTGTAGGTGGGCAGGATTATGCATACTTTCCCCATGGTCGGACTAATGCAAATAGCCTTTATAAATGTTGTCTTTTTTTACTATGAAGTAGTGGCGAAAATTGGCATAAATGATCGCAATTGATGGTTGTTTATACTCCCTTTTTGGCTGACTTTCCAAGAATAAAAGGCAAATATTTGTTTTAGCAAAACATGATTAAGATCCGGACATCTTATAAAAACAATCCAATCAATGCTCATGATTAATTGATACATCTATTAACAAATTAGTTCTAAATCAGATATATCCTAGTTATGTAACACACTTACTAATCTCCGTATCTCTGGGAATTAGTGTAAACCGGAGCTCTGGACAACATTTTATTGATATAATACCCAATTTGAGTATTATTCCAATCCCACAAGACATCATGATTCTTATCAACATTATTTTCAATGTTCCAACTATTATCATATAGATAGGCACCAATCATTTGAATACTAAATGCTAACACCAACAAAAACCAAAATATCGACCTTTTCCATTTTGTGCCATACATTTCATTAAATGATAACGATAATAATATGATAATAAATGGTATAATATCCGAAATTGTTCTATATCCATAAGTGTATCCTCCCCACCAGTTAAACCATAGCGACGCTGTGATTAACAAACTTATTGAGCATACTAAAAGCAATATCCCAATGGGTTCTCTTTTCCAGGGCATGGCATTCAAAAATAACAACACAAAAAAAGGTGAATAAATGAATATACCTCTGCTGGGACTGAATAGGATACCAATCATTCCTTGAATCATATCACCCGACCATAAATATTGATCACTGGTTTGAATCAATGCGATGTTTTGACTCGCAATCAATTGTCCGCTTGCAAATATGTTCTGAAAATAGGCATAATTGTAAGCTGCGTAAACTGCAAAAAATGGCAATGCCATCAACATATAGTAGACAAATTGATCTCGATGCTTCCACACTATATATAAGCTAAAAATAATGGCGAACAATGCGCTCGTAGGCCTAATCAGCACAGAAAAGGCCAATGGAATGGCAGCATATTTTATATATTCTGATTCATTTTCTCCACGTATGACAAAATATGTCGCAAACAATAGCATCAGTTGATTGGGTCCATGTTGCCATGGTGCTTGGCTACTTATTGTCCACACATTTGTGCACAACGCAAAGGCTCCTGTTAAAATCACTGCACCACGGTCGGATGTTTTATATCTTAAAATTTTATATATAACTATGCTAGCTAAAGACATAAGTATAGCAGACGCAATTTTGAATGTCAACATTAATTTATACCAGCTGTCTGTACTAAACTTCAAAAAATAATTAGCAAAAGCCACAAATGGATAGTATATCATTGGTGCCCCTACACCATAAGTAGACAAATAATGATCATTAGTACCCCGGACAACATAATAAGGCAATCCATTCTTATCTGGATCATAGGGATAATTCACTTTGAGAAAACTTATATATTCATCTAGATCAAAATTGCCTTCATTTATAATACTCAGTGTCACATATTTAACAGGTACCGTGTCACCTCCAAAATCTCGAATCGGAGTTAAGGAAAAAAATAGGAAAGTGAGGCACGCGATAAGAATCTCTATTTTGTTATTAATTAAAAACCTTTTGAACCGATATTCAAATTCTTCCATCTACATTATCAGCTTCCATGTTTGTATTTAAATATTACTGTCCACCTTTTTTTATCTGACTAATATTTTCCAAATTATAGCAAATCACTTTAATAATCGGAACTTTGTTCCTAACGAATAAGTGATTTGCTTATTAGGAAATAACCTTGCACTCATTTCAAAACATACGAAAATTAAGGTTATTTCCTATAGGTTAATTTTCGCTATTTTTATCATTCTATAAACAAAATATATATAAACCCCTAAGAATATATTAATCTTAGGATTAAGTATTTATCTGACCATATTATACAACAATGATAAATAAAGACAAACGAGTCAAGATTCTACGCATTGCTGTGGTGGGAATACTCCTAGTCACAATGGTTTTCTTTTTTTACTCGATACGACAAGGTGGAATAATAGGTTTTGCTGTTTTAACACCTGAACTTGTGGGCAAGGATCCTTCACTGGTCTTAAATCTAACATTCAATAACCTTTCTGACCCGTGGAAAGATTACAGCGTATACGGGCACGTCTTTTCCGCAATGAACACTGTTTCGTATGCGGATAAGACCAAATGCAAATGGTATGGGTGTGCGGATTTCACACCTAATACCAGAGCGATGGGTAATTCAATAGATTATCTTAATTCCACGGCGCAGTGGACAGCTTCGGATGGTATAAGCATCATGTTTTGGCTTTACCATACAGTTGGTTCAAAAATTGATGGTGGTAAAAGTCAGGGTTATTTTATGATGTCTGATAACCCGGACCAAAGTTGGAAGGATATCCATGTTCAAAAACTTACCTCCTCCGGCTTCGGTATGGGATCCACCTTTGAAGCACGCGACGGAATTGTGAGTAATAGTGAAGGCTCTGTTAATTATTTTCACGATAATCAATGGTACCATTTCTTCATCTCTTATAATCCTAAGCAAGGCAGGCTCTACATCTGGAGAAATGGTATATTGATGGTGAACAGCAGTGAGCCATATGGCCCGCTAAATTATTCCAAGGGTGACAAGATCTGGATAGGAAGGCTTGACGGCATTGATATGCAGGGGTATATCGATGAGTTTGTTGTCTGGAACAGGAGCGATTTCACAGAAGATGATGTGCTTTTCTTCTTCAATAGCCAAAAAGCAGGGACACCTCCTGACAAGGATATTTATGTCAAGGACATAAAATACACACTGCCAATTGACTGGAATGCACCGAATAATCCACTGATACCGGGCACAATGAAGATAAATTTCACCCTGGCGAATGCGGGCATACAAACAACTGGAAGCTTCAATTACCAATTTGAACTGGACGGTAACATAGTGTGCAGCGGCCGTGTCTCTCTTAGTCCCCTCACTCAAAATATTGTAACATGTGACTGGGTCACAAGCTATGGGTTCCACAAAGGGCAAATCACAGTTGACACATCAGGTGAAATTGGTGAAGATGTCGAGACTAATAATGCCCAGAAGGTATACATCCCCTTCCTTGACAGGCCCTGGTTCCATTTCAACCTGAACGAGTGGAAAGATACCATAGAGCCATTTGACAAAAATCCTGCAAACTCTGTTGCATATGATGCTTATGATTGGGCTAAATCATTTGGCTGCTCCGGCTTCAGTGATTCATATACTGGCAACAATGTTGACCCTTATGGTAAGAAAGCTAGGGAATGCGCACTTGGGTGCCTGGTCAATAATTACCAGCAGCCGCAATATCCCAGCAAACAGCAATGCGATTCTGCACTTAAGCACCTGCTTGGATGGGCAAGCAGGAGTGTTACCAGCTACTCGAATGTCCAGGCCATGCATGAATTGGCGCATGTGGGGATGACTTATGACATTATGTTCCCTTACCTCACCGAGGAACAAAATTCACTTGTTACGCAACAGTTGCATGACATCTGCCAGCATGTAACAAATTTCCCCAATGCAAGGCCAGACCTTGATGACGACACAGCCATAGTTGGTGATAATGGCAAAGGCTTTGGAGCAGGAGTGGGCGGATTTTGCTACGCTTTGCTTGGCGCCTATTCTGAAAATCCCACTCTAATACAAAAGAATGAGCAAATGTACTCTGGCAAAAACATCGCTGATGAATGGATGGACCGCGAGATCAGCTATCTCAGGTCATTCAAGGACGATGCATGGGCAAAGTACCAGGAAAGGTGGGCATACAAATTCTACAGCCAATTCCATCTGGTTGAAAACTGGCTATTTGAGAAGAAATATGGCCTGGCTAATATTGACGAGTATCAAAATGCCCTGTGCTCCATGGCGCGGGAGATGATTACAGATACACTTGATTTTACATACAATGGCGATATCATTCGCAATGACCAAACGCGATATTTCCGAGGAGTACAGGCAGGTGATTCACGAAGTTATGACGATCCCTCCAGTGGCAAGTTGCAGTCTTATGCGCAATTCACATATTATGGACTACTCTGCGATGACTTAAACACAAAAAAAGCACTGCGATGGCTCAGGGATTATGCGCATACATCTGATACAACAAGCCAAAACAAGTACCTTGATGCATATTTGTATAGCCTATTGGTTGATTCAATGTCCGGCGCAGCAGCGGTGAGCCCATCCACAACTTTCCCGCATTTCATCTTCGACAATGCGAATGACATCATCACTCTAAGGTCCGACTACAGCTATTCAAATGATGACGTAATCCAGATTGACGGCGGCGAGGAAAAGGGTGCAGGCCATTCGCAGGCGCAAGGCTATTATCTTTACGCGCTCGGCGAGCCGTTCCTTGATTATGAACAAGTTCCATATTATGATGATGTCAGGCCTGAAATGTGGAAGAATGGCATCAGCCTCCAAAACAGCGCACAAACAGTTGAAGGCACGCAGGGAGCATGGTCCTACCAATGCGGCAATGCGCCATACAACCAATATTACGGCATGTCAACCTGCCCCAGTCCGGTTTACCCAGACGATTATCCAAATTACAGGCAGTTCCCGCTTGAATACGGCGGAGACGTAGAAAACTACGTAGGAACAAGCGACGGCGAATTTGCAGGCGCATATGTCTGGCGGCCGTACAAGAATGCCAACCCGGTAGAAGAGTACTTTGTGAAATACGGCGATTTGCTGGCCAAACGAACTATTGTCTCAGGGAATAAGCAGGGCCAGGGAGTCTATCATAATTTCATTAACATCGGGGAAGAATTCACGGAAATACGGAACGGCGCTGACCTTACCTTCACAAGGAACGGCAAGAATATGGACATAAACCTGGTCTTTGCAAACCAATCCATGGCTTTGGGAGGGGGAATAACCGGCCTGGCATACTGCTTCTCAAAAACATCATGCAGCGGCAGCTACAGGGGGTTGGGGCATTACAGGCGAACCTATCTCTACACCCCTGCAAATGATGTTGACTTCATAATAGCGCACAACTGGTACTACACAGGCGGCAAGCAGGCTGTGACTGCATTGACCAGCGGGCCTGACAAGGGCCTTCAGCAGGCAAGCAATGTCATAATCTACGACACAAACGAAGATGGAACTGCCAGCTACAATGGCAAGCAGGCAACTGGCTGGGCAATGGTTTACAATGACAATGCAAAGGAAATAGGTGCGTTCAACACAAATTCAATCACAGCAGGCGGGATACAACTGTTCACATCCAACAGCCCGATAGCTGTTTTCATAGCCAGGTCATCAGACAAGATAATCCTGACTGTGAACACAATGAAAAGGAACGGCTATATAGATTACCCGACAACCGTGCGCGTGACAATTGATGGGCAGGAGCTTGCCCTTAACTCGGATTTCACAATCACCAAGAATTCACAGGCTGTTGTAAATAAAGTCTCGGAATCAGGAACAAAAGTCACATTCGATGTCACATCAGGGCAGAACAGTGATTATTACACCATATTGGGCGGAGGCGTATACGAGGAAATACCTGAAGGCGATCCTTTGGTTGACAACCCTCCAAGCGCGACGGCCAACCAGCCGTCCTTTTTTTTTTCTTCGACAAGCTCAAGCAGTATTTCGTTCGATTGTTCAGCTAGTGATGACTATCTTCTCTCATCAGTGAGCCTTTACACAAACCAATCCGGCAAGCTGGCGCCTGTTTATACAGCAACTCCAAATGCAAAAACTTACACTCTTCTGACCTCAAGAACTTTTTCAGACGGGTATTATTCCTGGCTCTGCAGCGCCATTGACAATGCAAGCCAGTGGAAAAACACTTCGCTGAGAACAATATACATTGGCAACCACAGCCCGGCAGTAACGTTAATCCGGCCGGCGGACAATTACAATTCAGCCATTGCCACAGTTGACTTTTCCTGCACAGCCACAGATGCCGATGCTGACCTGGCCGGCATGAAACTTTGGACAAATCTCACCGGCGCATGGCTGGCATCTTACTCTGAGGCAGCATCGGGATCCAGCCACTCACTTGCAAAATCCCTGGCATTCAGCCCTGGATTTTATGCATGGACATGCAGCGCAAGCGACAGCATGGCCGGGCAGGCATTCGCGGCAACCCACTATCTTAATGTTTCAGAGGATTTGACTCCTCCCACTTACACAAAATTCGATGGCAGGACTACTGATTTCAGCTCATTGGAATCTTACAGCAACCTGGAAGATGTGACCATAGAAGACACTGCCACAGGCATGATTGTATTCACTGGCACCATAACAAGTGCCGCCGGAATTGACTTTGACAGCGCCATTACCATCGGAACAGCTTCCATAACAGTTGATGATGGCACTTACAGCCAGCTCAATGTGTCGGCAAACCTTACGCTTTACAACATAAACATGGCCAATCCGAGAATTCTGCAGGATGGAACAGCCTGCACCAGCTGTGAAAACAGGGCATATTCAGGCACGACTTATTCATTTACAGTGCCCCACTTTACAACTTTCACCATTGAAGAAACCCCGTCAAATGAATCGAATGACACAACAACAGGCACAACTGAAGGCAGTTCCAGCAGCTCGAGCTCCAGCTCTGGCGGCGGCGGAGGCGGAGGAGGCGGAGCCTCACTAGACGGGCCAGGCAAAGGAAATACAAAAGACCAGACTGAAAAACCGGCGCCCCCTGGCAAGGACAATACAGGCAAAGGATCGGGCAGCGAGAAGAAAACAACCCAGAATCTACTCCAGCGAATATTGTCGCCGGATGTAGCTTCGCCAAATGATGAAAGCGCAGCCAACCTTCCTGAAGGGCAAATATTCACGCAGCCCAATTTCAGGACATCCATCTCCTATCTTTTGATATTCGCAGGCACTGCGATTTTTGGCATGCTGCTTTTCCAGGAGACATCCAGAATAAAGAGGCTGAGGCACAGCCTTGGCTTGAATGCACAGCACCATGCTGTAAAATACATTAAGCATCATCTAAAATACGGCTACAGCTTCGAGAGCCTGAGAAAATCACTCCTCAAGAAAGGATATCCAAAAAGCGTGGTCGATGGGGCAATAAGCTATATGCGAAGCCAGGGGCACGAGCCGCTGAAAACCCATCCTGATGAAGCATCTGAGCCCATGGATGAAACAACCCTGCAATATACTGCCAATCTGCTTGTTGATTACATAGAAAAGCAGATGAATGAAGGCTTTGACTCAGATGATATTTCTGTTGCACTGCAAAGCTATGGCCATTCAAAAAAGGCTATAGAACGGGCAATTCACCAGGTTATGTCTGCACATACCCAAATTGCTGAAGCAGCAAAGCAAATAAAGAGAAGGCAATGAGTGCATGCAATCATAGCAATTTCTATTATTTGACACGAAGATGCCTAATCAATCCAAGAATTACAAGCGAAGTCCCAAACATCTCAAATGTTTCTTCCAATAAAACTTCTGCTGTGTAAACTAATGAATTATGGTTGCCAATAAAATTTACTGAAATGAATTCTAGTCCCATAGAGCCAATGCCAAGAATTCCTATTCCTGTAAAAATAATCCACAATATCTCTGTTTTTATTAATGATTTTATAGCTAAGAATAGGATCAATATAATCCAAATAATAATAATTGGAGCCATGACAACATACCATTTCCATGGGCTATACCATGAAAGAATTTCGTGCAATTGTGTTATTTCGTCCAGACTTAGGTATAGGAAACCTAATGCCAAGACCAGCATGAAATGTTTATTGTGCTTTTTCTCTTTACTTGCTGATGCAATGATTATTGCCAGTATCCCAGCTGCAGCCAATAAAGTTCCAGACAACCATGCTGGAAAATTGGATTCCGTATCAAAATTAAAATAATCTTGGAAAATCGTGCCCCTTGTGAATACATTGAATATAACTGCCAATAAAATAAACGAGATGATATGTATAAATACAATCTCCTCAACATAAAATGATTTAATGAACCTTATAATCCTATCGCGGTATTTTGTCCAAAAAATTAATGATAACCCGCCAAGAATCATCACGGTCCTGAGAAAAATTATTAATACAACATTCTCTTTGTTAATGTGATTATCCGGACTAATAGCTGTCTCAAGAAAATTAATTGTCATTACAGACCCTAAAAATATCAAGCCCAAGGCAATCGTTATTTGCAAAAAACTCATAAATCGGTTATTGTGTTTTTTGAGCTTTTGATTCATCATCTTTATTTTAGATTTTCTCATTGTACAACCACAGATATACTTTACACTTTATACCTTTTCCTGTTCTTATTTATGAAATATCCAGCGCTTCCCAATACTGCAAGCGCAGCAAGTGTGCCAAACTCAGGCACTTCAGCAGGTTTTTCATTGTTCTGAGGGAAAAATACAATCTCATTTTCTTCCTCATCGTCGCCATCATCTGATTCATTCTGGCCGCCATTGGAAGCATTGGTATCATTTGTTTCATTTCCAGGGCCGAATTCCAGGCCTTCAATTTCAAGCTCGATTGTTATGTTTGTTTCTGTTTCATTTGAGCTGTTATTCTCATCAAAAGGCATTATCAAATTGAATGTGAAAAATGAGTCTTCCTCTTCATCCTCTTCATTTTCATCATCTTCCGGGTTGCTTTCTGGCCCTGAACTGCCAGATCCCCCTTTTGAGCCGCCTTGCCCGTATGGGAGGCTGCCAAAAAAAGACCAGCTGGAATTGCTTGCATTTTCCGGCACTTCCTCTGGATTCCCTGAAATGTCTATTGAAACATTAGAATTGCCATTTGAAGAATTTGTTTCATTGAATGCCAAATCTTCATTTACAATGTTCCCAAAGTTCATGCTCTCCAACCCTAATCCTATATCGAACACTTCTCTGTCTACAACTGGCTTGCATCCGCTTAAAGCTATTGCAATAGCGATCAAGCATAGCATTTGGATTAATTGTTTCATGTTACCACTATTAAATGATACTTATTTATAAAGCTTTCGATTTGTCACTATCATTTAATAGTTACAATATCAGAATATAGGCTACTCCTATTTATTTTCATATATAAGCTATATAGAAACGCCTTATCTCTTGTTCCTGGGCAGGTAAACCCATTTGCTTCCATAATGCCAGAACAGCATAAAGAAGGCAAGGAACAGTATCCAGCCTATGTTGGTATGGAAAGTGTCAATGGCGAATTGCTGGTCATAATAGACACCGACCAAGAGCAGAACATAAACTCTCAGGATATTATATGCGACAGTGCCGATAATGCCCGGGATGAACAGGATGAACATCCTCTTTAAGTCCAGCCTCTTCCAGTCGAGGACAAGCAAAAGGGTATACAGGGAAAGGAACAGCAGCAATGAATCAATGCCAGAACAGGCGTCGCTAATCCCAACCATAAACCCTTCAACGCCCAGCCTTGGCCCCTGGGTAACTGTTCCAGGTGAAAAATAAACATTGTCGAATGTCAGCGAGAGCATATGGTAAATTGTCTTGGCAACAAAATAGGACAAGTGATACCATATCTTCTGGAAGAGCTGTATTATATAGAAATACACAGCGCCGATGGCCAAAAATGTCAATATAGACTTCCAGTGCCTTTTGCCAAAAGACCTGGTGAAGTCAAGTGTATACACGGCCATGCCGAGGAAAGCCACAAAGCACAGAAGCAAAAGGTATTTCAGGCCTGTAAGGAAGCCAGCTGATGCAGCTGCCTGGCCGGGATTGACCTTTATCCAATATTTCAGGAAATAATGGGCTGCAATAGAAAGCAGGGAAAGGCAGGCCATCCACACTGTCTCGCCCCATCTCCTGCGGGTGGGCTTTACAGCCTTAATGGATTCCCTGTTCCATACAACAAATGCAATGATTGCAAACACAATGGCATTCAAAAAATCAGTCTTTCTCAGGCCGGAAAGCCAGGGAATATAATATGAGTCGCCTATTGCCAGGTATTTGACAAAGAATGGCAGATGCCTAATCCAGAGGAACAATGCAAAATACAGGCCAAATAATATGCTAAAGAAGACAACAGACCGGATTAAAAACTGGTAGAGCCCTGTTCTTTTCTTCAATTCCTTCCATTTTTGCGCTATTTTCATGGATTGTCCCCTGCCTGATCCACTATATGAATATTCACTACTGTGTGGTTGGTGTAATCAATGCTTATTGATAAACCTTTACATTAAACACCAGTCAAGATTATAATGCCATAATGTGAAGAAATCAGATAAAATGTTTGGAATTTTCCACTAGTTTCTAACTGGTGGCTGGAAAGCCAATGTCAAACTTTCAAGTGAAAAATTCCTAACATGCTCAAGAACCACGAGGTCTGTGGAACTAAGCATGACATTTCACTGGTCTCTGACCGGTGGTTCTTGACAAAAGAGAAAAAAAAGAAAGGAAAATTTACTTCCTTCTCTTGTAGATGAAGTAGCCTGCGCCGCCAAGAACTGTCATGGCTGCGATAACGCCGAATTCAGGGACATATGCAAGTGCGCCTTCTGAATCGACATCAACTGCGCCATTCTTGCTCAAGACGCTGTATGCGAATGTTCCGCCTGGAGCTGCGTTGGTTGCGAGTGTAACTTCTCCGCATCCAGCTGCATCGGTTGGTGAGGTCTTGACAGTTGCGCTGAAGATTCCAGCTGCATTGCCATTCTCTGCAACACTGCAGACTTCATCATTGTCCAAATCCTGGCACTCTGAGGTGATGTACAAGTCCAGATTTGTGTATGGCGAATTATCTGCCTTTGTCACGCACACAACCACATCTTTGGAATCGGTGTGATCCAAGTGGACCAACTGTGGTGTTATTGTCATATCAACTGCTGACACTGCACCCACAAGCATGAGTGCGACCATCAAAATTGTTGCTATAGCCTTCATTTTATTACCCCCATTTTATTATTATTTCCACCTGGTTCCAGCCTTGCGACAAGACCAGGTTCAATCATTCACACCCCATTTTAACAGCAATATGCTGTTATGCGGATTGTAAATATGCTTCATTTATAAAGCTTTGCCTTTTTGTTACTAAGACATAGTTATTTCGAGGGAAAAAATAACTATAGTTATCCATCAATATCTGCATCCATAACTTTAAATAATGAGCACACCTGCTTTAAAGGCATGGCAAGCGAGATCAAAGGTCAACTTCTGAAGCTTGAGAACCTGTCAGTGGAGCTTGGCGGCAAGAAAATCCTCCAAAATATCAACCTGAACATCAGGGAAGGTGAAATGCTTGGGATTGTGGGCGTCTCAGGAGCTGGGAAAACAACCCTGCTGAATGCCATCATAGGCTATTATCCCATAACATCAGGGAGGGTCATGTACGGCTCCAAGATTGCAGGGAAATTTGTGCCGGGCATGGAAAACCCTGAATCATACAAAAGGCTCTTCGGCTTTTCAACCCAGGACCCCTCATTTTACCCTGAGCTTACAGTCTCGGAAAACCTGAATTATTTTGCAGGGCTATATAACCTCGGCAAGTCGATTAAGGAGCAGAATATCAAAAAGGCGCTTGAGCTTGTGGAGCTGCATGACTTTGTGTCAATGCCTGGCAAAAACCTCTCAGGGGGAATGAAAAAAAGGCTGGACATTGCATGCGCCATTGTGCACAATCCCAAAATCCTCATTCTCGACGAGCCGACTGCTGACATGGACCCGATACTCAGGGTTCAAATGTGGGATGTAATGGAGAATATCAACAGAAGGGGGACAACAATCATTGTTGCCAGCCATTTTCTCTCCGAGCTTGAGCATTTCTGCGACAGGATTGTCTTTCTCCATACAAGGAAGGTCGCGTTTTTCGGGACAACCAGCGAATTCCGGCAATTCCACTCCAAAATAAAGGAAATCCAGATTATAACGAGAGACGGCAAATATGATGCCGTTCTGAAAAAAATCCTTGGCCTGCCATTCATAGAAGTCAAGCATTCAAACTCCAGGAAAAACAGGATAATCCTCCAGGCAAAACAGCAGGAGCACATAATCAACAATGCACTATCCAGGGTATTGACCAACGAAGACATTGAGAATCTTGAAATCAGGAATCCGTCCATGGACACCCTTTTCAAGATGTTCCTGGATAAATAAGCTACTGAAACAAATTAATGAAGCTCCGGAGACAAAAACCAAATGAAAAGAATCGGCCTGATCATGAAGAAGAACCTGACCATCATGCTTAAGTCCAGGTGGTGGGCCATTGTCTTTATCCTGCTTCCATTGCTCATAATCTTCCTAGCCGGGATAGCATTCGACAATCTCAGCGAATACAAAATCAAGGTAAGCATCTATTCTGGCGGCTATTCAAGCCTGACAAACTCATTTATCGCAAAATTAAATGCAGACCCGCTCCAGACGGTGAAAGCATCCTCGGAAGCATCCTGCATAGACAATGTGAAAATCGGGCTTGCGCACACTTGCGTTATTTTCCCGCCTGGCATGGAAATTGGCGGAGCCAACAATGAGATTTCAATATTCATCGACTATTCAAACCTCAACCTCGCCTGGGTCGTGAGGGACAGGCTGTATTCCAAGCTCGAGGAGAGGTCAAAGGAAATTTCTGCGGGCATCACGAATGACCTGCTTGGCAAGGCCAGCTTTATCAATGATGAAATGGCCAAAGACCTTGCCTACCTTGAAACGCTGGAAGGGAGCAATGCAGAAATCATCACACGGTCGGGCGAGGCAAAGGAAATCCTTGACAGCCTCAATAGAAGCATCAGGCTCAACTCATCCGACATTGATTCCGTCGACAGCAAAATCCGCTCTGTCAAATCCACTGTGGACTCAGCAATGGCAGACTCAAAGGATGTGCTTGACTTTGCCGACCTCCTGGTCAGGAGCGGGGATTTCAGCGAGTCTGATGAAAACAAGCATTTCCAGACCTACAGGAATTACCAGAAAATCATCCTTGGCCATGAAAATTACATCAATAACCTTTTCAGCTCATCTTATGCAGGCACGATCAACAATAGCCTGATGGCATTGCGCGTCAAGGTCGAAAACCTGAATTCCAATTACGCCACTGTCGAGCAGCAGCTATCGGGCAGCAGCGACCAATATGCGGCAATTTCGGGCCTGGCGTCCACAGGCGGCAAAGTGGCAAAGAGGCTGAAAACATCATTGGCAGATATCCAGAAAAGGCTGAGCTCAATTGGCGACGTCGAAGCTGAGCAGCTTGCATCACCCGCCACTGCGAACATAAAGGCATTGAGCACTTACAACTCCAACCTGGACTTTGTCTTTCCCACACTGATGGCCATATCAATAATGTTCGCAGGCATTTTCCTCGCCGCAATAGTATTCGTGGTTGAGCACAATTCCCCTGCACAGTTCCGCAACTCAGTGTCGCCAACCCATAAAATAGTCTTTTTTATTGCAGATTTCCTCACAAACCTGAGCCTGGTCAGCGTCCAGATAATCATAATGCTCAGCATAGCCTTTGCATTCTTTTTCAACACAATTGTGACAAACCTGTGGACCACGCTTGCCATCTGCATTCTTGTGGCTGCCTTCTTTGTGCTGTTCGGGGCCCTGATTGGTGTAATTTTCCGCTCAGAGTCAATAACCATACTTGCTTCAGCGCTCATATCCTCAAGCCTGCTGTTGTTTTCAAACCTGCTCATACCAATAGAGAATATCCCTTCTGACATCCTGAGGATAATCCAGTTCAACCCATTCATACTGTCAGTATCCCTGCTCAGAAAGGCGATTATTTTCTCACAACCGCTTCCGGTCCTGAAGGATGAGCTTTTGACACTGATGCTCCTGGCCGAGATTGTCCTTGCATTGTATATCATCATCTACTGGGCAACAAACCGGACCAGGTTCACGAGCCAGAGAAATTAAAGCTGCAAAATTCCAATAGATCAAAACTTCTACTATAACAAAACCTCACATCAAAAATTCAGTATAGGTGTAGTCAGAACATTCAACATAATCAGAATCAATTTAAAATGTCAGAATTTTCCACCCAGTCTGTGACTGGTGGCAAGCTTTGCTTGCATTTTCTCTCACTCGGTTGGAAAATTCTGATCATGCTCAAGAACCACGAGGTCTGTGGAACTAAACATGACATTCCACTAGTCTCTGACCGGTGGTTCTTGACAAAATAGAAAAAAAAGAAAGGAAATTTACTTCCTTTTCCTGTAGATGAAATAGCCTGCGCCGCCAAGAACTGTCATGGCTGCGATAACGCCGAACTCTGGAACGTCGTTGCCGCCGTCATCCCAGCAGAATGTCATGTGGCTGAGGTCGTATGGCTTTCCATTGGCTGGATTAGTCGGTGACGTCAAATCAGTATCACCGAAGGATGCTGGGTCATAATAATATACGTTGGCATTTGGGCCACCCTTTGCAATCACTGCATCCATTCCAAAGGTTGAAGACCAATCAAACTGGCTGTCCAAGATGGTTGTAATCGCGCCGTCAAAGAAAATTCCACCTGCTGGTGGATCTATCTTATATTCGTTGTCAAATCCGAGGTCCTCACAATCCGGGTTGCCCTCCATATAAACTGGCTCCACGGAAGCTGCTGAAACCACACTGATTGCCAGCACAAATACTGCTGCAATCGCATATAATAGCTTTTTCATGCACAATCCCCCCATTCGGTTTTGTTTAATTATTTATTGTCGGTGCAGCCTTTTGATTAACATCAAAATGACTGCAGACCCCTTTTCTGAATGATTCCAAGGCTTATTATTTATAAAGCTTTGTATTTTTACTATTTCAGAATGGTATACCCTCTTAACAATTGTTCATCTGCAAAAATCAGCCGGAATCAGGCTGACTTATGCAAATAGCGAAGCATAACCACTTCATGCTTTTCCTTGGTCCTTGCATGGAGCAGCTTTTCAGCCAATTTCGGCTCCTGAAACACATCCTTTATCCAGTTATGGAAGTCATTCTTGCTGTCTGTGACATGGTAATAAAAAGTGTCATCAGACATGTGCTCAAGGGCATTTGCAAAATCACTTAAGCTGGCATAGCTCGAACCGTCAATTGCATGAAATGCCTGGCCTGGCTCGCAGCTCTTGTCATAGCTCGCGTGCTTTTTTTCAGCCTTTACCCTCTTTTTCTTTTCCTTGCCCAAAATTTCACCTCTTCTTTGCTTGAATGCCTGGAACAAAAGATTGTCAGCATCCTCTGTCCCGCTCATTTCAATTCTCATTCTTTTTTGATAATAGGCAACTGGTCTCTAAGCAGCATCATTGGCCGCCAATAATCCTGCTCGGATTTTCGCTAAGGGCAACATTGGCCCACATTTTGGCAGCTGTGCCTGGAACTGATTTCTGCTGCCGGGGCATTGCACCCAATATCCTGCCACTTATATCATTCAGCACATTCATGTAGGCAATGAACCCCTCATAAGGCGAATCATACGGGTTGAAATACTTGTGAACGTCACCGTCGGCAAACCACTTTGTGCACATGTAATAGAAATGGTCAGATGTCAATAATTTCCTCCAGTCCGCAATCAATCTTTCATCCCCTGTTTCCTTGACCCTTTTTTCCATTGCATAGATCTCGCGCAATGCCGCATTCTGCATGTCATTGCCAATCCAGGCCGAGAGGTCCCTTTCAACATCTGCCCAGGAAAGGAAGCTGTGGATATCCACTTCATCTTTTGGCTCATGCCTTGCCACAAGCTCCGACGGAGTCACAAAGCCGTTGTCAGGATGGCTGAGTATCTCGCCGGGCAGCTGCTTCAGGAATTTGAAAATGCCGGTTGTTGACCACTGGTGCTCGCCGAAGGTCTCATAATCCATGAACAGGTTTACATTTGTCCCATTGCCGTTCACTTTGTTTATCCATCCGGCATATTTTGGCGCTGTCAGCGGATGCTCTTTCCAGTCGTGGTTTGAAAACCTGAATGCAATGTCATCGCTCAGCTTGTAATTCTTGAGAAGCAGCTTGATGCTCTTGCAGGTTTTTGGGCGGTAGACAAAATTGGGGGACCGCCATCCAAGGTAATGGTCCCATCCCTCTGCCATGATTCCCTGGTAGCCCATCCCCTCAATGAAATTCGCCAGTTCATTATTGTAGATGAGCTCAGTATTCCTGAAAATTTTAGGGGCCTGGCCAAAAAGCTGCCTTATTTTTTTCCTGTGCAAATCAACCTGTTCCCTGAATTCATCCTTGGAATAAAGGTAGGATAGAGAATGATGGTATGTTTCAGAAAGGAATTCCACGCAGCCGGTCTCATTCAGCTTTTCAAAGCTTTCAATCACTTCGGGCGCAAATTTCTCAGCCTGGTCGAGCCACACCCCTGTAAGGCTGTAGCTTATCTTGAATTTTCCGCCGTGCTGGCTAATAAGCTCAAGCATAAGCCTGTTTGCAGGCAAATAGCATTTCTGGCTGGCCCGCTCAATGATGGCCCTGTTTTTATGGTCGTCAAAATAATCACTGCGATGGCCTATGTCAAACACCTGGTAATTCCTAATCCTTTCAGGCTGGTGAACCTGGAAGTAAAAGCAGACATCTACCATTTGGCTATCCACCTGGTACAGGCGTCACCGCGACACTCTTGTTTTATTTTACCTAGCGTTTGGAGGCTTTGAGCCTCCATCTTTTCTATCAAATCTTTTGTAAAAGATTTGCTTCGGAAGTAAAAGCAGACATCTACCATCAGGCAACACCCCTGCCCCTGCCAATCGAAGCCTGCCTGGCCTCGTTGTAAACTGCAATGCATTTCTCTGCTGAATTTTCCCATGAGAATTTTCTCACTTCAAAGCTTCCATTCTCTCTCAGCGAGCGATTCATGGTCTGGTAATTCAATGCTGCCATCATCTTGTTTGCGAGGTCATTAACATCCCAGAAATCAGCTTTCAGGCAATTGGATATAACCTCTGATACACCGCTTTGCTTGGAAATCAGGACAGGAACACCATTCCTCATTGCTTCCAGCGGTGTAATGCCAAATGGCTCTGAAACAGATGGCATGACATAAAGGTCGGCCATCCTGTAGGCACGGTCAACATCGGTGCCTGTCACAAATCCTGTGAAGAGCACATTCTTTGAGATTCCCATCTCTGCTGCCTTATTGATCAGGAAGGGCATCATGTCACCCGTCCCGGCAATTATAAATTTAACGCGGGGGTCGAGGTCCAGAACCTTCTTTGCTGCATACAAGAAATAGTCCGGACCTTTTTGCAGGGTGACCCTGCCGAGGAAAAGCACTACCTTTTCCCCGTTGTTTTTTCCGGACCCCGCGTTAAAAAAATGAGCCTGAGAAGACAATTCAACAGCATTGTGGACTACCCTTACCTTGCCTGCCGGCACGCCATAATGCTGGACAATCTTGTTTTTAGTGAAATTGCTGACAGCAATAACCATGTCAGCAGCATGCATGCCTTCCCTTTCAATGTCATACACATGCTGGTTCGGGCTTCCGCCTGTCCTGTCAAATTCTGTGGCATGCACATGCACAACCAAAGGCTTGCCTGTACTTGTCTTGACATTAGCGCCTGCCTTGAATGTCATCCAGTCGTGCGCATGAATCACATCAAAATCTTCATGCTGGGCCAGAATTTTGGCCTTTTCCGCGTACCTTTCAACTTCATCAAACAAGTCATTGCCATAAATAGTTGCATTATGGCCCCCCCATCCTTTGATAAGCATATTCCTTATTTTTTCATCATAAGCAGCGGAATCAATATACCCCCTAAGTGGGCTTTTGATAGGCCTGAATTTGACATTCTTTAGCCTAATGCCTTCAGCAGAAACAATGTTTAGGTGGTCGGCAAAATCCGGAGAATAGCCTTTTGGGAGGACAAATGTGACTTCCACCCCTTTGTTGCTTAAGCCTTTTGTCAGGCCATAACATGCGGTGCCCAAGCCACCGCTGCTAATCGGGGGGAATTCCCACCCGAACATTAATACTTTCATCAGGTCCTCTTACTTTTTTAATAATAGCCTCTTTTGCGAATTTATAAAAAAGGTCAAATTTGGGCAAGGTGTGTTGCCTACCATTGTCTAAGCATCCAACTAACTCACGTTTCACGTAGTGCAATAAACTTGTATGCAGCAAAGTTTAACACTGTTATTAATGTCAATCCACCAATGTTTATTATATACACTCTCCAATATGAAAAATATTAACTGAGTATATAAATTTTACTATGTAAATGGCGCTGTCCAGAATCTCGCCTTCGGCTCGAGTTTTGGCATCTGTTCGCCTTCAACTCCAGGAAGAAATTGCATTTTTCTCTCTGGAACTCCGAAAAATGCCTTATGTGAGAATTGATAAGTCTCACAACCTTGATGCCAAAACCAAGTCTCTGGACAGAGCCTATGTAACTTAGCCAATCTGCAATATTCCCTCATCTATAGCCTGAATAATAGAACTCACAGCCAAGCAATGCTCCGGTACTCTCTGAAAACTTTCTATCAAATTATATCTCACTTTTAATGATTATTATATAAAAATCACCATATTTTATTCTATATTTGGAATATTTATATCATTTTATGCAAAATCATAACATATTTATATATCATGCACTTTAGCACATTCATGCACCTTTTTGACGCCAAGGAAACCAAAATGCTTTCTGAGCTTATTCGAAATCCCAGATCATCAGACAATAAGATTGCCAGCCGTGCCAAGCTGCCCGTTGCTACTGTAAACCGCAAACGAAAGGAGCTGGAACAAAAAGGCATCCTAACTTATTTTGCCCATGTTAACAACTGGAAGGATGGAACCCAGGTTTTCAGCGCAAGGCAGATGTACATGATCAAGCTGCGTTATGGCATTACGCGCAAGCAATTCCTTGATGCCTTTTACCAGCCAGGCGAATTAACACCTTTATTCCTGAAACATGTGGTTTCCAGTGACCTGGGTGAAATGAATGGCCAGCTGGTATTCATCATAACAGTAGAATCGCGGATTGATACTGACATACTTGAGATTTTCAATGCTGAAATTGCTCCAATGCTTGACAGGCATTTTGGAAAGGGATCCATACAGGAATCCATCTCACTGCCCTTAACCCAGAGCCTGACTATGCTGCATAACTACAATAAATTCAACCTTGATTCGGGCAAGATACGGGACAATTGGCCAAACGATAAAGTATTTGTGCAGTGAGGCGCATTGTCCTGCGCCAATAGAAGGTATAGGTTTATATACTGGCAATGCATAAAGCATATATAAGGGATATGGTCAAGATATACATAAAAACTGATAAATACCAAAGGAAAATACCCTCATAAAACACTCTCATAACTAACATTATTAATAATGTAAATAATAACATCATTCATGTAAATATTACAAAAGAGACATCAAAGAGGTGACCATTATAGCCGAACAGCCAAAAGCAGACTTTTTTTTCGAAGTCTCATGGGAAGTTTGCAATAAGGTCGGCGGGATTTACACAGTAGTCAGCAGCAAAGCTGAATCAATGATGCGCGCTTATGCTAATTATTATCTGATTGGCCCATATTTTCCAAACAAGGCAACAGGGGAATTTCACGAAACTGTCCCGCCGCACCAACTGAGGGATATATTTGATGCGTTAAAGCGCGAGGGCATCATATGCCACTTCGGGAAATGGCTGATTGGAGGGGGGCCTTCAACGATCCTGATTGATTTTACATCATTCTCATCGCAAGGCAATGCCATAAAGGGAGAGTTGTGGAGCAAATTTCAAATTGATTCACTGGGCACCCACTTCCATGATTACGATGAGCCGACTATCTGGTCATACTCTGCCGGCAAATTGATCGATGCTGTTGCAAAATCATCCAATGCAAAAGTTGTGGCGCAGTTCCATGAGTGGCTGTCAGCCGGCGGGCTGCTTTACCTTAAGGCAGCAAACAGCAAGGTTGCGACAGTTTTTACAACCCATGCAACGATGATTGGCAGGACACTTGCATCCAACAATGTTGACCTTTACAACAAATTTGGAACCCTGGACGGCGACAGTGAAGCAAAAAAATTCGGGATACAGGCCAAGCACCTCACAGAAAAAGCTGCGGCGCACAATGCGGATATCTTTACCACTGTCAGTGAAATCACCGGCATAGAAGCAAAGCACCTGCTGGGAAAGGAGCCTGACCTGCTGCTGCCCAACGGACTTCATCTTGAAAAATTTCCAACCATGGAGGAAATTGCCATCAAGCACCAGCTGCTGAAAACCAGGATAAAATCTTTTTTGATTTATTATTTCTTCCCCTACTACCAATTTAACCTGGCCAAGACATACATCTATTTTATCGTCGGCCGGTATGAATACCATGACAAGGGGATTGATGTATTTGTGAAGGCGCTGGGCCAGCTTAACCAAATCATGAAGAAAGAGAAAAGCAACAAGACAGTTGTGGCATTTTTCTGGATTCCTGCAAATGTGCGCGGCATTAAGCCTGAAGTTTTGGAGAGCAGGGCAAATTTCATGGACATCCATGAATCCATTGAAGACTCATTGCCCGACATAAAAAACAGCCTTATTCTTTCCATGGCAACAGGCGCTGCGATAACTGCAGAAAGCGTTTTTGGCGCCGAGCTTACAAAGGAGCTCAAGAAAAAGGGGCTTAAGCTAAAAAAATCCGGCAAGCCGCCCATAGCAACACATGACCTCTATGACGAAGCGCATGATTCAATCCTCAACGGCTTTGCCGAGCAGGGCCTTACAAATTCAAAGGATGACAAAGTCAAGGTTGTGTATTACCCAACCTATCTCACAGGCTCTGATGGATTATTGGACCTCAATTATTATGAGGCCATCCTCGGCTCGCAGCTGGGAATATTCCCTTCATACTATGAGCCCTGGGGCTACACGCCTCTTGAGGCTGCAGCGCTCGGGGTGGCATCAGTCACTACAGACCTTGCAGGGTTTGGCAGGTATATCTGCAAGGAATGCAAGCCATCAAAGTTTCCAGGGATTTATGTTGTCAACAGGATGAACAGGAATGACGGGAGCGTTGTTGAAAACCTCAAGCAGATACTGCTTGACTATACGCAGCTGACGCGGGAAGAAAGGATTGCAAACAAGTATGAGGCCAAGAAAATCAGCTCGACGTCGGACTGGAAAAATTTTGCCGAGAATTACATCCGGGCGCACAATATGGCAGTGGACAAGCATTAGGCTTTGCCTGAAAATAGGGCGCTGTAGAAAATGTAAGTCTTGCCATCAGTTATGCGAGCATTTTATTGCCACAGAAGCATATGCAAAGGAGATTGCAAGAGGAATTTGCATCTTCATGCCAAATCAGAGAATGCGAGCCGATGGCAAGACCGAGGCACCAGCCGAGATTTTCTACAGCGCCTGAAAATAGCATAGTTTCATTTTATGAGGGCCCATAATCAATTTATCGGTTGATTGTTGGTTGATTGTTGGGAGCAAAGACGCAAAAAAGGATGGAAAATGGAGCTAAGGAAGGATTATCTTCTGGACAGGTGGGCAATCATATCCAGCGGCAGGGGTGCACGGCCGAGGGAGTTCAAGCCAGAGGAATCTGCGCAAAGTGAAAAAATATGCTTCTTTTGCCCGGGAAATGAGCATTTGACGCCTCCTGAAATTTACAGGCTTGAAAAGGCAAATTCATGGCAGGTAAGGGTATTCCCGAACAAGTTCCCGGCCACTGAGCTCGCAGGAACCCCTGAAATAAGGACTGACAACGATTTTTTCACGTTTTCAAACCCCTATGGCATGCATGAAATCGTGGTGGAAACTCCGCAGCACGGCCAGCATCTCCACGACCTGGCCAAAGAGCAGATACTTGAAGTTGTCAAAGTCTACAACCTCAGGATGAAGGAGCTGCAAAAAAATCCGAGCGCAAAATATGTTGTTCTTTTCAAGAATCACGGCAAGGAGGGCGGCGCCTCCCTTGTCCATACCCATACCCAAATCCTGTCCATGAACCTGGTTCCGTCAATAATCCGCCAGGAATCAGATGCAGCTGAATCCTTCCAGAAGGAAAAAGGCCACTGCCCCTACTGCAGGATTGTCGATATTGAGAAAGGAAGCTACAGAAAATGCATCGAAACAAAGTATTTTGCAGCATTTACGCCTTATGCTTCGAGATATAACTATGAATTATGGCTTTTCCCGAAAAGGCACTTGACGTCCATGCAGGACCTCAACTATGTTGAATTGCAGGATTTTGCCGATATTTTCCAAAAGGTGCTCGCAAAACTAAAGGAACTGGGCCATCCTTACAATTTTTACCTCCACAATGCGCCGCCAGGGCGCAATCTTCACTTTCACCTTGAATTTACCCCGCGAATAGCCAGGCTCGCCGGATTTGAAATTGGCACAGAAGCATACATCAACACGGTTCCCCCTGAAGAGGCGGCAAAGTTCTTTAGGGGTGAGATTTAGGTCTGCGCAATGGCATTAATTTTAAATATACCTCTGAATTATCCGTAAAAATGCAGGTAATCATACCCGTAGCAGGAATGGGCACAAGATTGAGGCCGCACACTTACACTAAGGCAAAGCCCCTTGTGACAGTTGCGGGGAAGCCGGTCCTTGCGCATATCCTTGACAGCATAAAAGGCAACAAGTCCATCTCAGAGATAATCTTCATAACCGGCTACCTCGGCGAGCAAATTGAGGAATTCGTCAATGCCAACTACAAGTTCAGGACAAGATTCATCGAGCAGACTGTGCTGAACGGCCAGGCAACTGCCGTCAAGCTTGCGGAGCCGTACATAAAGGAAGATGTCGTAATCTGGTTCGTTGATACAATTTCCGACGCTAAAATCGATGAGCTAAAAAAAATCAAGGAAGACGGCGGGATTTTTGTCAAAAGCGTTGAAGACCCAAGAAGGTTTGGCCAAATCAAGACAGATTCAAGCGGGGATGTGACTAAAATTTCAGAAAAGGCCGACCCTCCCATCTCAAACCTTGTCAACATCGGATTGTATTATGTCAGAAATTACAAGCTGATGTTCCAGTGCATAAATGAGATGCTCAGGGAGAAAAAGATGAACAAGGGGGAATACTACCTGATGGATGCCTTCCAGATGATGATTGACAGGGGGGCGAAATTCAAGTCCCTTGAAGTCCAGGTCTGGAAAGACTGCGGCACAGCAGAGGCGCTTCTCGACACCAACCGGTATTTCCTGGACAAAAGGAGCATGATGGGCGCCAAAACAAAAAATTCAATCATTATCCCGCCAGTCCACATCGAAAAGGACGCAATAATAGAGAATTCAATTGTCGGGCCATATGTTTCAGTTGCAAGCAATGTGACAATACTGAATTCCATCCTCAGGGACAGCATAATAAATGCCAACACCCGCATTGAGAATACCCAATTGCACATGTCCATAATCGGGGCAAATTCAGTCTTTGCTGGCAAATTCAAGAAAATCAATATCGGGGAGTCTTCAGAAATCGAAGAGGAATAGGCCATTTAGTCAATTTTGGCCGGAAGATTTGTTCAATGGTGAAAATATCATATGATTTAGCGGGTCACCACGCTGAAAAAGAGGTGGAATCAGCAGAATTCCTGCTGACTAACAAGAGAGGCGGATACTTGTCCCTATCTGCCGGGCAAAATCCGAGCAGGTTTTCAGGTTGCCATTTCTTTCGTGAATTAAGGCCAAAGCCAGGCAGTGAGCCAGCAGCAGACTGGCAATTATTCAAGACAGTTGACAAGATCCAGCTGTACAACAAGGATGATGCATCGCTTTCCAACGCCATCCCGGCTGAAGCCATTCTTGTCAGGCCGGGCAGTGCCGAAAGGAAAACAGGAAATATCTCTGAGACTTTTTTCATGCCGCACAGCGACTCCTTCCAGTACAATGTAAAGGAATTCACCGGAAAGCTGGCTGTTTACCTTGACTGCAGGAAAATCTATGATTTTAATGACCAGGGGAGGATTTATTCCATCTCAAGGCAGGATGGCCTGATTATCGTCGAATACGCCAAGTTCCAGGATAGCACGCTCAATGAAAAGGCCTACTCAATTTATCTCGCAATTAAGGGGAATTTCAATGAAAAGGATGTCGGGCTGCTCCAGACCTGGGAAAAGGACTATTATCCATATGATGCTGAAAGGAATTCCTCCCCAAAGGAATTGTACGTGTTCAGGGCATTTTCAATTGCCTGTGAAAAAGCATTAAGCCTCTCATTTGGGTTTTCTGACATTCAGGAGGAAGCTGTTGAAAATGCTGATAAACTGCAAAGGCATGCGCATGAGTGGCAGGATGAGATTGAAAGCCACCAAAAAAGACTGGGTGCCCAGAAATTTGCATTGCCAGACCCGGCATTTGCAGTTGCATATGCTTGCGCATCCGCTTCCATCGATTCACTGTATGTTTCAATCCCACACGAGGATGGGATTTTTGCAGGCCTGCCATGGTTTTTCCAGTTTTGGAGCAGGGATGAGGCAATATCACTCGGGGCATTGATTGCCCAGGAGCAGTATAAGCTTGTTGCAAAAATCCTGAAGCGCCTGCTGCGCCAGCTCAGGGAGGATGGCCGCCTCACCAATAGGTTTCCGAAGTCAGAACTGGCAAGCGCTGATTCTGTGGGATGGGCATTCAAGAGGCTGGGTGACCTTATAGAAGCGCTTGAAAAGCGGAAGCTGCTGGATGATATCCTGCCTGAAAAGGACCTTCTGTATTTCAAGGACAAGCTTGATTTTTCTTTGAAATCAATTATGGAGAAATACCTGGACAGGGGCCTGATTTACAATAATCCGCTGGAAACATGGATGGACACCGATTATGGAGGGGACACAAGGCAAGGCAAGAGGATTGAGATTCAATGCCTTTTCCTGAAAATGCTGGAAGTGGCAAAAAAACTCTCAAAACTCCTGAAAGACACTGAAAATTATGATTTCTGCCTTAAATCAGAGAAAATTTACTCGCAAAGCACAAGGGAGCTCTTTTATGACGGGGAAAAATTGTGCGATGGCCTCGGGGATGCTACGCAAAGACCCAATGTCTTCCTTGCGCATTACATCTACCCACAACTCTTATCCGGCATGCAATGGCGGAAAGTCTTCTCATATGCATTGGACAGAATATGGCTGGGCTGGGGCGGGCTGGCAACCATTGACAAAGGCTCTCCATTGTTTACCCAAGACTACACCGGAGAAAACAACCAAAGCTACCATCGCGGTGATTCATGGTACTTTATCAACAACTTGGCAGCAATCTCAATGCACCAAGTGAGCCGGAGGGGATTTTCCAAGGAAATCCAGGGCATCCTTAACTCCAGCACCAGCGACATACTATACCAGGGATTCTTAGGGCACCATTCAGAAGTAAGCTCTGCCTCCAGGCTTAAGCCGCAGGGATGCAAGGCACAGGCATGGAGCGCTGCATCATACGTGGAATTGATGCACGAAATCGGGATGCCATTATAGAGCTTCAGAGAAGGATATGCGGAAAGATAAGATTTAAATACATAAAAACTATGTAGCCACTCCTGCCTTGAATAGAAAAATAATAAAAAATCAAAAAAACAAAAAAGTCGCGAGAAGAAAGGCATGAGAAATGGAAGTGGGGGAATCGGGTTGCAGAAACTGAAAACAGGAAACTGCAATGCACCTGTCCTGCATCAATTTCCCTGCCTTAACTTTTAGCGGACATCGGGGTGATGATTATGGCGGAGCTCGAATGCCCAATGTGCGGCTATCTGATGGATGAGGAAGAGGAATATTGCCCTGAGTGCGGAGAAGCAATGCCAAGAGGGGCGGAAATCAAAACTCTTTAAGGAGGTGAGAAGGATGGAAGGACCATGGAAAAATTATTTTGATGATGATTCAGACGATGACTGGGGAGACAATTTTGATGGGAATGACCCTGATGACAATGATTAGTTGAGTGCCTGAAATGTATTTGTTAATTATCTGTTGATTGATTCCGGTCGGATTTTGCATTTTTTTATTCTAATTTTTTTTGCTTTTGCGGTTTTATTGCTGATTTTAGGCAAAAATATGCGATTAGAACCGATTTCAGCCATTTTTTTATCAAATTTCATCAAAATTCCAAAAAAATTCCGCGCAAAATAAAAATATTTAAATATTAGCTAGGACATAATTTATAAAAAATTGAAATGAAAATCTCAATTAACCAACTAAAACGGCTGGAAACAGCAACGACTAGCAAAAAATGGTAGCCAGAGTTGACCAATCCAGCCATGAGAAATCCAGTCTGTTCTCAAAAACCAAGACTGTGACAGTTTTGTCTAAAAATTTCTGTGCAATCAATGTACCGAGGGTGCGCTTATGAGGGTCGCGGTTCTTTCAAATGTCTTCGAGGATAATGAGTTCAAGGAAGTCGAGGACGACCTTGTCGAAGTTGGCAGAAGCGTTGTCACAGCGCTTAAGGAGTATGGCCATGAAGTGTCATTCTTTGATGTGAATGAAAAAACCTTTGAGAAGCTCAGAAAGGCAAATGTGGACATGGCATTCAATGTCTGCGAAAGGTTTAATGGCAACAGCTTCTTTGAGCCTCATGTCGCGGCGATGCTGGAGCTTCTTGGAATCCCTTACACAGGCTCAGCGCCATTGACACTTGCACTGTGCATGAACAAGGTCAAAGTCAAGGAAATTTTGAATTATTACGGCATCCCGACTCCGAAATTCCAGGTTTTCTATTCCAGGAACAAGAAAGTGAGCCCTGACCTGACTTTCCCGCTCATTGTCAAGCCAGTTGCCATGGACAACAGCATTGGCATAACCAATGACGCAATTGTAAATGATGAGAAAGAATTAATGAGGAGGGTCAGCTACATTATCCGCACATATAACCAGCCTGCCCTTGTGGAAGAGTATATTGACGGGAGGGAGTTTGCAGTTGGTGTGTGGGGCAACAATGGCACAGCCCAGGCCTTGCCTGTCAGTGAAATTGTCTTTGGCGAGCTTGAGCCAGGTATGCACAGGATTTTCACCTATGATGCAAAGTGGGACAAGGAAAGCGAAATTTTCCAGAAAAGCGTTGAGATATGCCCCGTAGACCTGCCAAAAAGCCTGGAGGTCAAGCTAAGGAAGATTGCCCTCGACACTTATAAGATTCTTGGCGCAAGGGATTACGGGAGAATTGATTTCAGGCTCTCAGCAGATGGAACGCCTTATGTCCTCGAATTAAACCCAAATCCAGGCATAAGCGCTGACAACACCCTGCCAAAAGCGGCAAAATCTCTTGGCATCACTTATAATGAGATGATCAACAGGATTTTCACAATAGCCCTGGACAGGTACGGCATCAAGCATGAAATATACAATATGACAGAGATTGATGCCAACAAGCTTAATTCCCAGCTTGAAAGCCCAAACCCGGAAGCAAAGTAATTTTTGTGTTTTTCTTTATCATTGCCTGTGATTTTTTCCATTTATGATTGCCTACTCTACTTTATGCACATCTTCAATCATAAAATATAAAAAAACATAAATAGATATCAGTCAATGATTCATCAATGGCAATAAAAATATTGCAGCTTAAGGCGCATAAAAGAATTGTGCTTAAGGCAATCAGGAAATACGGCACCGGGCCAGAGCACAATTATCAGCATTATCTTTACATGGGGGAAAAAGGGTGCAGGCCTGTTTTTGTCCACTTTGGGAAACATATGGGAGTTCTTGCGCTGCGCGGCCGCAAAGGCACATGGCACACATTTGACGAGGTCATTGCCCCTGCCAAAATAAGGCAGAAAATCTTTATTGACTTTGTTAACTTCGCCATCGGGCACGACAAGGCAAAAAAGGTTGTTGTGGAGACGCGGGAAAATTTGCGCAAGTCTGTCATGAAGAAGGCAAAAAATGAATTTCATTTCCCGCGCATAAACTACTCGCTCCACTGGCCGCTGTTCAAGATCAAAGGCTTTGACGAAAATATACCCGGCAAAAATTGGAAAAAAATCCGCAATTTGCGCAACAGGCTCTATCGTTTCCACAAAGTCAGGATTGTCTCATCCAGGTCACTCAAGAAATCGCAATTGAAGGAGCTTGTAAAGCGATGGGTGAGAAAAAGGGCCCTGAGAGACCGCGCAGAAATTGGGAAATATATCAAGCTTATTGACAATAATTTCAAGGGCTGCGATTATGCAAGGAGCATTCTTGTTGATGGAAAGCCGGCAACTATTTCAGCCGGCTGGCGAATCCCAAACTCAAAAAAAGCCTACTCCGCGATAGGCATCCTTGATTACAGTGCTGATGGCTTGGGCGAAACAGCATACATCGATGAGCTGTCATACCTCAAAAAAATGAAATTCCATGAGGTCAACCTTGGCGGGAGCGATGCCCCCATGCTGTTCTTCAAGAAAAAATTCAGGCCCCATAAAACATACAAAACAGTTGTTTATTCCATAATGCCGCCAAAGAAGAAGAAAACAGCGAAAAAATAATATCCTGATAGTCGGCAGTATTGCCCACAAGCCCGATGCACTACACTTCTTTAAACATTCCTGCCACTTTTTCCCTGCCAAGCATCAAAATAAATGGGGCGAGCTTTGGCCCCCTTGTCTTGTCCAGCAAAACCCTGTAGCCTGCCTCAAAAACCTCCCTGCCCTGCATGCCCAGCTCCTTCGCAATGGCATAAATTTCCTCAAAAAGCTCCTTTTCCTGCCATTCTTTTTCCAAAAGCCTCCCGGCAAGAGTGTGCAGCGCTTTTTTTTGTGCTGAACTCAATGACAATCCCTTTGGAATCTCTTCCATGACTTCGAATTTTGCCTCGACTGGCGCATATTTGTCAAGCCATCTCCTGACTTTGCCAATCCTTTCCCAAATTATATCCTTCCTGGCGTCATCGTACTGCCCTGTTTTTTTCAGGCTCTTGACTATGTCTTCATCCTTGTTTGAGATCTGGGAAACAACAATTGCATGGGAAAATGACACGGGGCATGTCCTGGTTTCAGCATGGCCGTGGGATATCTGGAAGAGCCTTTTGATGTGCGCCTCTTCCTTCTTGTTCTCCAGGATAATTTCGCCGGCGCTGACACCTGCATAATAATCCTCCTCATCATATAAAACAGGCAAATCCTTCCAGGAAAAGCTTCTTGTGGTCATGAGCCTCTTGTTGTAAAAAAGCCTGAGAAGCTCGGGCGACGCAACCTCCAGCCAGTCCGACGGGTAAACCACATTGCCAAGCGAGGCTGACATCTTGACATTGTCAATCATCAAATGCTCATAAAAAATCGGGACCGGGCTCGGAAAGCCATGCACCTTTTCCACAATTTCAGCATTAATCCAGAATGCACTGTTCGGCACCTGGTATTCCTTTCCCGCGCCCTCTGAAACAACTTTCCACAAGGCCCATTGGCTTGCCCATTCGCTTTTCCAGACCAGCTTGCCATTGCCCTTCAAAGGGTCATTTTCCCCACGATGGCCGCATCCTGTGGCAGTATATTTTTCAAATGCATAATCCTTGCAAACATACTGGACTTTGCCGCCTTCAAAGCCAGTCACCTTCGGGGTAATTATTTTCCCGCAATTGTCACAAATCGGGGTCCAGGGCGACCATCCTTTTTTCAGGGCATTAGTCCTGTACCTGTTCTGGATTTCAATTATTGTCTCGATTTGGTCCAGGATTTTTTTGATATAAGGCCTGAAATTTCCTGCCTTGTATTCCGCGCGCATGGAAAACTTTTCCATTTTTTCAGTCACGAATTCATCCAGGACCTTGAAATACTCGGCAACGTGGTGGTCGGCATAGCTTTTGTGGCATCCTTCCGGGTCCGGCAGGTCTGTAACTGGCATCCCGATATATTTTTCATAGTCTTTGGGCACTCCTTCAGGGACTTTTCGCAAGGGGTCCATGTCCTCAGCCACCCAGATCAGCCGTGCCTTGGCTCCGGCATCCTTCAAGGCCTGGTAAACCGAGCTTCCCCTTATTGTATCACTCAATCTCCCTATATGGAGAACGCCTGACAGGGAAGCAGAAGTTTTCACTGTAAATTTGTCGAATTTGGGAGTTTCCTGCTCCAGATAACGAAATTTTTCCCTGCCAATAATCTCTTCAGCCAGCTGGTCAGCCCAGAATAATCCCTCAAAGTCTTCTGCCTTCTGGTTATTGTGATTATTTTTATTATCATTTTTATGGTTGCCATTCTTTCCATTGGTTTTATTATTGTGCAAATTATTTTTGTGATTGTTGTTCTTATTGTCCATTGTCTCAATCAACAATAGGGGTTATATAAATTTTGTCTAGAATAAGGCTTTGTCCGAAAACTCGCCTTTCGGCTTGGTTTGGGCATCCGCTCAGCATTGCAGCTTCTCGCAAATTGCATTTTTCTCCTCTGCAACCCCGAAAAATGCCTAACCCATCCTGGAATGGACTTCGCAAAATTGATGCCCAAACTAACTTTTCGGACAAAGCCCAAGAATAAAACAAAATACTAAAATCGGAAATTAGCCTTCATATTTTGCCAAAAGCAAAGTTGCATTATGCCCGCCAAATCCATAAGAATTAGTCAAAGCAATTCTAATCGGCTGCACAACTGCCACATCAGGCACAAAATTTAAATCAAGGGCCGAGCCTGGTATTTTGGGGTCGCCAGGATCAACCGTTTCATAATTAATTGTCGGGTGCACCTTGCCATGCTTGAGCGAAAGTGCAGTGGCAATTGCTTCCAGTGCCCCGCTGGCGCCCAACGAATGCCCAATCATTGACTTAGATGAATTGACCAATAGATTATACGCATGATCCCCAAAAACAGCCTTTATTGCCTGAGTTTCAGCTTCATCATTTTTTATTGTTGATGTGCCGTGTGCATTGATGTAATCAACTTCTTTTGGGTCAATGCCTCGTTCAGCCATAACTTCCTTCATAAGCCTGATTACTTGTGTGCCATTTGGATCAGGATCTGTAAGATTATATGCATCAGTTGTTGAATGATAATTTACAACCTCAGCAAGTATTGGTGCATTTCTTGCTTTTGCATGTTCAAGCTCTTCAAGCACTAGTACACCTGCTCCTTCTCCCATCACAAACCCATCCCTGTCTTTATCAAATGGCCGGCTGGCTTTTGTGGGGTCGTCATAGTGCCTTGTTGTCATTGCACCTGCCTTATTAAAAAGATAAAATGTATAACCTCCATCCCTAAGCAGAGCTTCAGAACCACCAGCCAGCATTAAATCAGCTTTTCCGAGAATAATTTGCTGATATGCATGTCCAATGGTGTCTGTTCCTGTTGCACATGCGGTTGCAATTACGCCCGATGGACCGTGAAACTTGTATTTTATAGCAGGCATTCCGGGCACAGCATTTGCCATAATCATTGGCACTGCCAATGGGCTAATGTTTCTATAATCACCTTTTAAGTATCTTTCATAATTTTCGACATCTGTTGTCTGGCCGCCGATGCCCGTTCCTATCATTACACCAGCCCGATCTGTATCAATCCCAAGAATTTCATATTGTTTCTGCTTGTCCGGGCCAACCAATCTAGTTTCCAGGCCCGCATTCTCAATAGCTTGTCGAGCTGCATCGATTGCAAATTTTGAGACAAAATCGCTTCTTTGGCCTTCCCTGAAGCCAAGCCTGCTCTCATCAAAATCCCTAACCGGTGCGTAAACACGTGTTTGAAAAACATCAATTATTTTTTTTTCACCGCGGTCCATAACCTCAGTCTGTCTGCCAATCCAGTCTTCATCAACTGCAATTACGCCTGACTTTCCCGCAAGTAAATTATTCCAGAATGTTTCAACATCATTGCCTATAGGGGAAACAACTCCGGCACCTGTTATAACAACACGTCTATTTGCATCCATTACACAGTGATAATAATGGTCATTTAAAAAGATTTGCAAAGGCATTCCAACCTATTTTTACATCTAACGCCTTTCAATAAATGAGTCCTTTATGCGCCACTGAGAAAAATTTATATATCCGCCAAAATATGGTAGAGCCTGGATGGGACTTTACAATTCAGTGCAGCATCTTCTTGGAAAAAGGACAGGCAGGCTTGAGATGTCCTCCAGCCTAGATATCAAGACTGACATAACCACAAGGCCTATCATTGCCGACCTCGACAAAATGAGGCAGCATGTGGCTGTTTTCGGCACCAAGGACGGCAGGCTGTTTGCCGTGAAGGAAGACAAGATCGAATGGGTGTTTTCGCCAGCCAAGGCTGCAAAAACAGACATGCAGCAATTGTTCCAGCCTACAGAATTCTCAGAATCCATACAATCAGAGCCAAGGATAATGGACATCAACTATGACGGCAACATGGAGATTGTCTTTGGCAGGGATGATGGCTCGGTCTATGCACTTGACTCAAATGGCAATTACATGTGGGAGTTCCAGGCAAAAGGCCCGGTAAAGACAACGCCCCTTATTTCCATTGACGGGCATGAAAGGATTGAGGACATCCTTTTCGGCAGCAGCGATTCAAATTTGTATTGCCTTGACAGCCTGGGCGGGCTTAAGTGGATTAGCAAGGCAGCATCCGGAATTGAGTCATCCCCTGCTTTCCTGATGGTGGGCGGGAAAAGGCGCCTTGTATTTGGGAGCAATGACGGAACCCTGTACTGCATTTCCATTGAAGGCAAGCTGGTTTGGAAGCACAAATGCCAGGGAAAAATCACTGCATCGCCTGCAGTTGGCGATGTTTTCGGGGACGGCGAAGACCATATTGTCGTGGGGACAAATGACGGGTTTTTGTACCTCTTTGACCATAATGGCGAAGTCCTTTGGACATACAAGGCAGGGGCCAGCATTCCCTCTTCTGCCACACTGGCGGACATAAACGGCGATAAAAAAATGGAAGTATTGTTCGGATGCTGTGATGACCAGGTATATGCGCTGGCTTCAGATGGCAACAAGCTTTGGAGCTACGAAACCAGCTTTTGGGTCGTTGCCCCTCCAATAGCGGCTGATGTGGATGGGGATGGGAGGCTTGAGATTGTCGCATGCTCATACGATCATTCAGTGTATGTCCTGGATGCTGAAGGCCAATTCCTGCTGAATTATGTGCCTGGTGTTGCAGGGATTACACAGCAGTCAGGGAGCTATTCTGATATCATGACAATCCCGCCTGGAAGGTACATCGGGAAGAAAATCTGGGAATACAAGACAGATGGCATGATAGTGGGCTCAAGCCTTGATGCTGCAAAGGTGAGCATAGTCGTGACAACAGGAAAGGGTAAAATGACTGTGCTGAAGCACAAAACTTAAATAAGCATTAAGCAATCAACATCCCATAAAAGCGAAATACTGCCGGATGCAATGTCCACCATGAAAAGGCAATATATAAAATATATAACCCATAAGACATAATATTCAAGGTTAATATAAGGTTAATATAATAACAATATAATATGTGATTGCACAGGGCATTGGCTCATGCATAATGCGATGCATGGCAGTTGAACAAAAAAGAGGTCAAGATGGCGGGAGAGTTCGAGCTTAGAAGGGTGCCAACATACATAAGCAATCTCGATAGTGAAATACAGGGTGGCATACCTGAAGGCCATGTAGTTCTTATAGCTGGAACAGCCGGCACAATGAAATCTTCCATTACATTCAATGTTCTTTACAACGAGGCGCTGAAAGGCAAGATCGGCCTTTACTTGTCTTTGGAACAGTCCTACCAAAGCCTGGTTAAGCACCTTGTGAACATGGGGTTTGACCTGAAGCAAATCAACTTGGTCATTTTGGATGACATTGGCAAGATCAATGACGCAGTTGCGAGGGTAAAATCAGGAAAAGGCGCAATGATAATCACTGACCTCGGGGCAATCAGAAAACAAGTCAAATCACTGAGCGACAAACAGGCCGGCGACTGGCTGAATGTCCTGAAAAACATACTGAAAAAAGTCAGGGAAAACTGTGATTTGGGCATTTTTGCACTGGACTCGCTGTCAGCGCTTTACGTGCTCTCAGATTTTGCCAATGCAAGGACACAGCTGTTTTACCTGTTTGAATTTTTCCGCGATTTGTCAATTACCTCACTTTTGATTTCTGAGATGCGGCTAACAGGAGATAAATATGGCGAATACCAAATTGAAGATTTCCTGGCGGATGGCATAATCCATGTGGAACTTGCCCCCCGGGCGCGCAAAATTGACAGAAATATCAGGGTCGTCAAAATGAGGGCGACCAAAGTGAACACAGATATCTTCACGCTGGAATTCAAGGGCGGCAAATTCTCTGCACTTTACGGCGGAAAGACACCGCTTGTGTAATTGTGCACAAGTGTCCCGGCTCCCTCATAACCATTAGCAGTAATTTTATAAACCACCTCCCCTTCTCATAAAATCATGTGCGGGGTCATAGGGATAATATCTAATCAAAACCGGAAAGATATGGGCGCCCTTGTAGCGCACGGGCTGTACCAGCTGCAAAACCGGGGCGATTTTTCCGCTGGCGTCGCGACAATCAGAAAATTCTCTATAAACAAGCAAAAGCAAAAAATGCTCCGCGAGCTGGCCGTTGAGCACACAGTCCTTGACCTGAATCCCTTAAAGATTGAAAAAGGGCATGGCAAGGTGTCAGAGGTATTCACAAAGGCCAAGCTTTCCCAGATGACCGGGTTCATGGGGGTTGGCCAGGTCAGGTACCCCACAGCAGGCTATACAGTCTCAGCATCGGACAAGGACTTGTCCCACGAGGAGAAATCCAGGATGAGCCAGGCCAGCATCCAGCCACTGCACGCCCCGCACGGCGGAATTGTAATCGTGCACAATGGAGATGTGCACAACTACGCTGAAATAGATGCATACTTTACAAATCTTGGGCTCAGGAAAGCTGGCAACAATGATGTGGAGGCAATCCTCAAGGTATTTTCAGAGGAATTCCATTCGAATTCGGAGAGTTTGGACGACGGCAAGAAGATTGAGATGGCTGTCAGGGGTGTCATGGAGCGTGTTAAGGCAACATACAGCGCTATTGCCATAATCAATAATGTCGGCCTGGTCGCATTCCGGGACCCGGAAGGAAGAAGGCCGTTGTTCTATGGCGTGGCACGGGAGCATGATGGCAATGAAGGCGAAATCACTGATTATGCGTTTGCCTCTGAAACAATTGCACTCGAAAAAATGCTTTTCAAGGGCACATCAAACAAGCTCTATGCATCAGGCCGGCAGGCTTATGATGAAATAGCGCCGGGCGAGATGATTTTTATCAACAGCAGCCTTGACGTGATAAGAAAGCAAATAATGCCTTCCAGAATAAAATTATGCCCTTTTGAAGCATCATATTTTATGCGGGCATCCTCCTATCTCAACAACAACCTTGTAAAAAACATCAGGAAATTAATAGTCGACGCAATGTGGAAGCGGTTCATGTCCACCCCTGAATACAATCATTTAATGAAGCACAAAACAGACTTGATCATTTGCCCTGTCCCGCGGACAGCTGAGGCAGCAGCCATACACCTGGCAAATACAACCGGCATTGCCTACAATTCATCAATTGAAAAGCACCCATTCTCGCCGAGGATATTCCTCCAGCCAACCCAGGAGCACAGGGAACTGGACACCATAGCCGACCATTATGTCTTCAGGGAGGAGGTTGAGGGGAAATATGTCATAATTGTGGATGATTCCATAGTCAGGGGCACAACCATCAAGCATGATATCAAGTACCTAAGGCATCTTGGCGCCAAAGAGATCCATCTGTTTATCACCTTCCCTGCCATAAGGCACCCATGCAACCATGCAATTGATTTCCACACAACTGAGGAGCTTATTGCGCACGGGAAATCACTTCCTGAAATTAAGAAGGCACTCGGGATGCAGGAGAATGAAGCCCTGGTTTATGCAACAAAAGAGGAACTGTCACAGGCTATCGGGCTTCCCGCTACACATATGTGTGACGAATGCTATGTAAATTCCGCTCATTGAGCTGCTTATTGAGCTGGCTGATCTTAAAAATGAAACAAGTAATAATAGTCAGAAAGGACTTAAAACTGCCAAAGGGCAAAATGGCTGCACAGGTTGCGCACGCCTCTTTGGAGGCAGCGCTAAAAACTGACAGAAAAATCCTGGACAAATGGAGGGCAGAGGGAGGCAAAAAAATCGTTTTGGAAGTCAGCGATGAAAAGGAGCTTAAAAAATACATGGCGCTTTGCCGTGACGGGGGGCTAAAGACTGCCCTAATAACCGACGCAGGCTACACAGTCCTCCAGCCCGGAACTGTGACCTGCCTGGGCATTGGCCCTGATGATGACACAAAGATCGACGAGTTCACAGGCAAGCTCAAAATGCTCTAATCCTCACAATATTGCATGCAAAATTCATTTGGATTGAATAAGATTGCAAAATCTTAAAAATGCCACCATCCTGCCAAAGATGAATAAAAAGAAGAGGTGCAGGGCACTTCAAGGTGTTCTCGGTTGGTATTATAATGTTAACCTGTTCGGGTTATAAGGTTATAAAATCAACGCAAAATAAACATTGAAATAATCAATTTATAAACTATAAACTGAGAAAACGCTGATTAGCATGAAAATTATCGACACCCAGGCAATGTACGGGCCACTGCTGAATGAGGGCTTTACACTTGATAATCTAAGGTTTATGAAAAAATTTTTTGACACGCAGGGAAACCACACCCATGACCTAAAATATTTTATTGTAGGGACAAATCCTGACTTGAACCCACTCATGGCTGATGTTGTGAAAGCCAATCCTGACTTATTGCTTGGGGCATATTTAATCTTGGCGCCGTATGCCTCCCCTCCCGACTCGCCTTTTGAGTACAGGGAAACCACACCTAAACAAATTGAGAAACTGGCGAAGAGGTCTGAAATCATCGGGCTGAAGGTGCCGACATCCCTGCTCGGCCTGGACATAGATGACCCTGCACTTGACCCTTATTATGAAATAGCCGGGAAAGCAGGCATCCCTGTGCTGAACCATTGCAGCTCAGATGACTTTGAAGAGAACACATCCGATGCAAAGATCAGGGACAGGCTTGAAAGGAACCCTGGAGTGAATGTTATCCTTGCCCACAACCTGGGTGGATTAAGGCAATCTGAACTGGGTTACAGAAAAAATTTCTTGCGTGATTATTCCAATGCCTTCACCAACACAACTGCCATGACTGGAGAATTAAGGAGGCTTGACAAGACAACCGGCCTGCTTGCGCCATCAACGCACAGCGACATCCATTCTGCCATAATGGAATATGACCTGCTTGCAAGCATGGCTGATGGGCAGCTGAATAAAAAATACTTATGGGGCACTGACTTTCCCTGGCTTTTGGATGTGAAACGGGCATTGACGCTCTTTGAAAAACTGCCGGAAGACGCCCAGCACCAATTTCTTGAAAATGCAAAAAGAGTTTTTCCACTTGAGGAGAGGCTTGGCATTAATTTTGGGTAAAATTAGGAACCTTCACTTCAGTGCTTGAACAACCTTATGCCCGAGAAAACCATTGAGATTCCATGCTCGTCAGCAGCCTTGACAACCTCATCATCCCTGATTGAGCCGCCTGGCTGCACAATGGCAGAAACGCCGGCCTTGGCAGCCTCATCCACCCCGTCCCTGAACGGGAAGAATGCATCAGAGCACATTACACTTCCCTTCACAAGGCCCTGGCTTTTTTCAACTGCAATTTTGACTGAGTCAACCCTTGACATCTGCCCTGCCCCGATGCCAACAGTGACCTTATCCTTGACAAAAACAACAGAATTTGATTTTACGTGCAAGGCAACCCTGATTGCAAAAATCATGTCCTCCAATTCCCCTGGCGAAGGTGTTTTCCTGGTAACAGCTTTGAATGTCCTGTTGTCCAATTTTGGGAAATCCCTTGACTGCACAAGAAGGCCGCCGGTCACAGTGCGCATTTCCATCTGCGGAGCCCTTTCCCCTATCTTTCCTGTTTCAAGCAGCCTGAGATTCTTTTTTGTTTTCAGCAATTCAAGCGCGCCAGGCTCAAATCCCGGGCAGATTACCACCTCAATAAAATTAGGCTTCATCAGCTCAGCTGTCCTTATGTCGCACTTCCTGTTCATTGCAACAACACAGCCAAATGCTGACAGCGGGTCGCAGGCCAGGGCTTTCCTGTAGGCTTCGGATATCTCATTGTCAACAGCAACGCCTGAGGGATTGGTATGCTTTATGATGGCACAGCAAGGCTCATCAAATTCCTTTACAAGCTCGAAAGCCTCATTGGCATCCAGGATGTTGTTATAGCTCAACTCCTTGCCGCTCAGCATCTTTGCATTCGCGACACAGGCCTCTTCCAACTTTTCACTCTTGTAGAACCAGCCTTTTTGATGCGGGTTTTCGCCATACCTCATCTCCTGTCCGTGCATAAAAAAAGGCCTGATCACTTTTTCGCCTGCAAGCCTTTCGCTCAGGTAATTGTCAATTGCAGAATCATAGGCTGCGGTTGTCCTAAACGCCTTGACAGCCAGTTTCTTGAGGGTTTCTTCGGCAATCCCGCCTTTTTCCACTTCATCAAGGAGACTGGAATAGTCCTTTGGGTCAACAATCACGGCGACATCCTGGAAATTCTTGCCTGCTGCCCTGATAAGCGAAACTCCGCCGATGTCTATGTTCTCAAGCGCATCTTCCATGCCTGGATTCTTGGCTATTGTGGCTTCAAATGGATAAAGGTTCACGACAATCATGTCAATTTCCTTCAATTTGTGCTCAGAAAGCTGCTCAGCATGCTCCTTCTTGCCGCGGATTGCAAGGATTCCGCCAAAGATGCTCGGATGCAGTGTCTTGACCCTGCCATCCAAAATTTCAGGGCTGCCAGTGTAGGATTCGACTTTAGTAATCTTTATCCCATTCTTTTCAAGAAGCGAGGCTGTTCCGCCTGTTGCGAGAATTTCTATGCCGTGCCTGGCCAGCCCTTTAGCGAAATCAGCAATCCCTGTCTTGTCAAATACGCTGATTAAGGCAGCCTTTGGCTTAATAATAATCACCATTCATCTCATAATTGTGCATCTCCGGGAACTCATCTTCCTGGAGGCTGTCCTGTACTTTCTCTTCCTTTTTTAGGTTATGCTTTTGGTTGAGCCAGTCCGCCATTTCCCTGAACGCCTTGGCACGGTGGCTCATCTTATTTTTCTCTGCCCTTGGCAGGAATGCCAATGGCTTCTCATGCCCATCTGCTATGAATATCCTCTCATACGGCATAACATCAATATCCTCGCCATGAACGCAATCACTGACCCTGCCAGTCAGCTTTCCGATAATCAGCTTGGTCTGCTGCCCGTCTGAAAATGCAACAGCGCTCCTGAATTCAGCCCCTCTGTTCTGCTCGTTTTCCAGGAGCTTCATCAGGCCTTTGTAGCCCAAAAGGCCATACATCAGTTTTGGATTGCTCCCTGGGAAATTTCCATAGGCATGAAAATAAAAGCCAGTGTCTTCCACTATTACCGGGACATTATGCTTTCGCGCAAATTTCTCGGCATTTTCAACTGCAACCTGCTCAATGGGCTTTTCCTTCATCTCATCCTTTTCCAGGTTGAGCTTATCTATCTTAATCCCATATTCCTTCATGATTGCCTTGACTTCTTTGACCTTATAATCATTCTGGGTTACAAAATAAACCTTCATTTCAGCGTCGCCCCTTCATAAGTGATTCATGCAGCTGACACAACCTTATTGCCCTCAACTTTCAGCTTGCCCTGTGAATAAAGTTTTACTGCAGTGATTATGATTTCCTGCTCTGCCTTCTGGACTTTTGCCTTCAATGTGTCCACACTCTCGCTTTCCTGAATTGCAACTGCCTTTTGCATTATTATTGGCCCGCCATCCACTGACTCGTCAACAAAATGCAGTGTGCAGCCTGTTATTTTTACTCCTGAGTCCAGGACAGTCTTGTGCACATCCTTGTCCATGCCGCCGGCAAAGGCGGGCAAGAGGCTTGGATGAATGTTCATTATCCTGTGCTTATACCTGTTGACAAACCAGGGGGAGACAATCCTCATATAACCAATCATCAAAACAAGTTCCACACTGTGCTGGTCAAGTATTTCCGAGATCTCCTTGTCAAAGTCCTCCCTTGACTTGTCGGCCGGGCTGACAGCAATCGCTGCAATGCCGTGCCTTTTTGCATTGTCCAGCGCCAATGCGCTCTTTTTGTCGCTTATGACCACTGTCACCCTGGCATCCACTTCACGGTTTTTTATTGCATCCAGTAGTGCAATCATGTCTGTGGCCCTTGTAGAGGATAGAACTCCGATTTTCAGCATTTTGGCTCAATCCCGGGAGAAAATGTAGGTTTATAAAAGTTACTGAAAGAATTCGCCTTCATCAGGCCTGGTTCTGGACCAATGCTTTAATCAAGCCGCCGGGCCCTGTCAATACCCCTTCAGGGGCTTTTTCACTATAAACCAACTGCGGCCTGCCATTGCCATACCTCTGCATTAAGTCCAATTTTTTTATTGTGTGAGGAGAGTTTATGTTCACCATCTCCAATACCTGAGCGCCTGACTTAAGTGGCCAGCTTATCAGGGCAAATTGAGAGGGATAACTTTCAATTATCCTGCCTTTTTTATCAGAGTCGTATGTTTCTATTTTCAACGAGTAGGGCCTTGTCTGCTGCCGGAGAGGCCCATGGGTTCCCACAACCCTATTAATTCCGTGAGCACTGAGCCTAACATAATTACCATCCTCAGTCCTGAAGAAATATTTCCCCCCAAATGGATAGTCAAAATTATAGATATCCAATTTCTCTGCGATGTCCCTAGTCAGAACCTTGCCGCGCACGATCGAGCCGTCAATCAGTTTAAGTTCCACAGATTTCGCAACAATTTTGTTTAGGTCCATGATATTACTGCCTCTCTACTTAGAAGTGATGAACTCTTTATAAACCTTATTTTTCACCTGCAGAATTCAATACTGTTTATTTGAAAGGATTATTCACCATAGCCTCATACGTATTTTCTAAAAGCATAGCCACAGTCATCGGCCCTACTCCGCCAGGCACAGTGGTAATCCATCCTGCAAAATCTTTTGCTGTATTGAAGTCAACATCGCCGCAAAGCCTGCCGTCCTCTGTCTTGTTCATCCCGACATCTATTACAATTGCGCCTGGCTTGATCATGCTCCCTGTTATCAGTCCGATTTTTCCGACTGCAACCACAAGGATATCAGCCTGTCTTGTGTGGCTGGCCAAGTCCCTTGTTTCCCTGTGGCATACAGTGACAGTGCAATCCTTTTGCAGCAGAAGATAGCTTGTCGGCCTTCCGACAATGTTGCTCCTGCCAACAACAACTGCATGCCTGCCTTTCAATGGTATTCCTGTTGATTCAATCAATTTTAATATGCCTTTGGCTGTTGCTGGAATGAATTTCGGAGAACCTGCTGCAAGGTTGCCAATATTGACTGGGTGAAATCCGTCAACATCTTTGTGTGGCAGAACTGCGTTCATGACCAGATTGGTGTCAAGCTGCTTTGGCAGCGGGAGCTGGACTATCATGCCATGAATCTCGGGCGAATTGTTCAGCTCATCAATCTTCTGGAGCACATCCTCATTCCTGCAATTCTCAGGAAGCTTGACATGCTGCATGTTGATGCCGACATCGTTGCCAGCGAGCATCTTCTTGTTGATGTAAACTGCCGATACAGGATTGTCGCCTACCTGGATTATGGCAAGGCCCGGCTTTGCATTGCCCTTGGATATTTTTTCCTTCAATTTATCTCGGATTTTATCGGCAAGCGCCTTTCCATTGATTATGTTGGCTGGCATACAATATGAGAGAAATCAGCGCTATATAAATCTTATTCACTTCATCTTCAATATGTCCAGCCCGGGATATAGCTCGAATTTCTTGCACATTTCAAGAATGTCCTCATTGACTCTGGTTATTGCGTCCCTGTCCTCAAACTTGGCAATGACCCTGGAAATTCCGTCCGCAATCACTTTCATTTCGCTTTCCTTCATGCCTCTTGTTGTTATTGCAGGAGTCCCGATCCTTATGCCCGAAGGGTTGAATGGCGAGCCAGGCTCATAAGGGATTGTGTTCTTGTTTGTGTAAATCCCTGCTTCCTCCAGGGCAATCTGTATCTCCTTGCCTTTTCCAGTCAAATCCCTGCCCATGCTTTTGGTCAGGTCTATTACCATAAGGTGGTTGTCTGTCCCGTCTGTGACAAGCTTTACCCCTTTTCGCATAAGCTCTTCAGCCATTGCTTTTGCATTTTTGACTATCTGCTTTCCATACTCCTTGAAGTCTGGCTGAAGGGCCTCGCCAAATGCAACTGCCTTTGCAGCTGTGATGTGGTCATGAGGCCCGCCCTGCAATCCCGGGAAAACAGCCTTGTCAATTGCCTTTGCATGCTTTTCCTTGCACATTATCATGGCCCCTCTTGGCCCCCTCAATGTCTTATGCGTTGTTGTTGTGACAACATCTGCATGCGGTACCGGGCTCGGATGCACGCCTGAAACGACCAATCCGGAAATATGCGAAATATCAGACATGTGGATTGCGCCAACTTCGTCGCAGATTTCCTGGAATGCCTTGAAATCAATTTTTCTTGGGTAGGCTGTCAGCCCGGAAATTATCATTTTCGGCTTGACTTCCTTTGCCTGTTTTCTTATGACATCCATCTCCATGAGCTCTGTGTCCTTGTTGACACCATAGCTGTGTATCTTGTACCATTTGCCTGAGAAATTAACAGGGCTGCCGTGCGTGAGATGGCCGCCGCAGGACAGGTCCAGGCCCATGAAATCATCGCCCAGGCTCATGAATGCAAAAAAGCATGCCAGGTTGGCAGGGCTGCCGGAATAAGGCTGGACATTCACATGCTCAGCGCCAAACAGCTTTTTTGCCCGCTCAACAGCAATGTCCTCAACCATGTCAACATATTCATTGCCTCCATAATACCTTTTATGCGGGTAGCCTTCAGAGTACTTGTTTGTAAAGACAGTTCCCATGACCTGCATCACTGCAAGGGAAACAAAATTTTCAGAAGGAATAAGCTCGACGCCATTCCTGATGCGCCTCAATTCGTGGTCTATAGTTTCAGCCACTGCCGGATCTTTTTTCCTGAGGTCGTCCATGAAAGAAATTGGTGCCATTTTTCCCCACCAATCAATGCGATTTTAGGGGTATTTATATGTTTTATTGTTTTATTGAGCTGGCTTTTCCTTCAGTTCAGCAGTGATATTCAGCTGCGGCTCGCCTGGCCTGGCCATAAAATCCAGAATGTCCTGGATCTTGACAACTGTAAGGCCATTTTTCGCGATAAATGCCTCAAGCTCCTCTCCAGTGGCTGACTCTGCGCGCTTATTGTCTATGATTTCAGCAAGAACAGCAATTTCAGGCTTGATGCCTGCCAGTTTCAGCAGGTCAATGGAAGCCTCTGTGTGGCCGCGCCTCTGGAATAATCCGCCAGGCCTGGCAATCAATGGGAAGGTGTGGCCCGGCATGCTCAGGTTTTCAAGCCTGCCTGCAACAAGGTCCTGGATAACGAGGCTCTTGTCACGTGCAGAAACGCCAGTGCCTCCCTTTTTGGAATCACATGACAGCGCGTACCTGCAGCCGTGGAAATCCTCTGAATAATAAGTCATCGGCGGAATCCCCATCTTCTTCAGCAGATGCTCGGTCATTGGAACACAGACCTGCTGGTAGCAGTTTTGCATGAGAAACTTAAGCTTTGGCGGGGTGGCAAATTTGGCGGCAATGACCAAGTCCCCCTCTTTTTCCCTTTCAGGGTCGAAAATTACTATGAATTTTCCGTTCCTGATGTCTATTATAGCCTGCTCGACAGAATGTGTTTTCAAGTCCATTTTTTCCGCTCTTTTTAATCTTGCACCAAAACTTAAATATGCCAAAACTTAAATATAGTTAATTTATTATTGCTGTCTATTACCTGCCAGGCTTTATAACTCTTTGCTCTGTCACAATGATATCCATTTTGACATCATTGCTGTGCCGCGGCACTTCTTCTGCAATCTGCATTTCAAAAGAAAGGGCAATTTTTGGGCAGCCAACCAATTTCAGGAACTTATCATAATACCCCTTCCCATAGCCGAGCCTGTTGCCAGTTTCATCAAAGGCAATCCCCGGGACAATAACCAAATCAATGTCCTCTTTGTCCATTTCAACAATCTTTCTGGGCTCAAGAATCCCAAACATGCCTTCCTTAAGCTCGTCAAAATAATTGATTACGGCCGGGATGATATGCGCCTTGGTTGTGGCAGGCACGGAAATCCTTTTTCTTGTCAGGTTTTCCTGGATTAAATCGTGGGTAAAAACTTCGCTGCCTTTGGAGACAAAGACCATGCAGCTCCTGGCTCTCTGGAATTCCGGCAGGGATTCGAGGTTAGCCCTGATAATTCTGCTCCAATCCTGAATCTGCTTTTCCTGAAGCGCGTTCCTCTTTTCCAGAAAATGCTTTCTTAAATTTTCTTTCATGGTGCGATATTTTCCTAACTGCCGGCACAAGCTTACCTTGGCGACATCTTCCTGATATGGTCAACTCTCTTATCAATCAAGTCAGTGGTGCCAATGTCCTTTCTGTGGAAAGCCGGGCCCTGCACAGCTGAAACAGCTTTTTCCGCCAGGTACTCTGCATTTTGAATTGTGTCGGCAATGCCCACAAATGCTATTGCCCTTGAGCCGAGCATGACCATTTTTTTTGGGTCACCCTTGCTTTGCTCCACTGATGCCAGGTAGATTTTCACACCAGCGATTTTTTCGCCCAGCGAAATCTCCTCTCCCCTGGCTGGCTTGTCAGGATATCCCTGTGGAACAGCATACTTGCACACAGTTGCCTTGCTGGCAAAGACAATTTCCAGATCGCCGAGCTCCTCATTTATTATTGCACGGCAGATTTCGACAAAATCTGTGACCAAAATAGTCAGGACATTCATTGATTCAGGGTCAGCAAACCTTGCATTGTACTCTATCAGCTTGACCCCTTCCCTTGTGAGGATATAGCCACCATACATGATGCCCTTGTAAAATTCGCCTGTCTCCTCATAAAGCGCAGCTGCCATCCTTCTCGTGATCTCTATCCCCTGGTCTGCTGCATCCTGTGTAAGAAACGGCAAGAGGTGGTTTTCCATGCTGTAGCTTCCCATCCCCCCTGTATTGGGCCCCTTGTCACCATCAAAAGCCCTTTTATGGTCCTGCGCTGCAGGAGTCGGCACAACTGCCTTTCCATCGCAGAAGCATTGGATGCTGAATTCCTCGCCGTCCAGCTTTTCCTCAATTACCACCTGGCCCTGCGCAAGAATCTCCTTGCAATAGTCCAATGCATCATCCTTGCCTTTCAGGTGGTCGCCCTGCACTTTGACTCCCTTCCCGCCAGTCAGGCCATCAGGCTTTATGACAAACTGCTTGCCTTCCTCTGCGAGCATGTCGATGAATTCAGCAATCCCGTCCATGGAATCAAAAACATGGAATTTTGGCAGCCCTGGAATCTTATACTTATCCATCAGCATCCTTGTGAATGATTTGCTGGTTTCCAGCCTGGCCAGGCTTTTTGTAGGGCCGACGCACGGAATCCCGTGGTCTGCGAGAAAGTCAACCACTCCCTCTGCCAAGGGCTGCTCAGGGCCGATTATGCAAAACTCAGGCTTAATCTTCTTCACGAAAAGCTCAAGCGCCTGGAAATCATTGTATTTTGCAACAATAAAGTCCTCGCACATTGCAATCAAAGCCGGATTTCTCCAGGCCATCACTGCATAAAGAACCGGCTTCTGGGGGCTGCGCTTGACAGCGTCAGCAATTGCGTGCTCCCGGGCGCCGCAGCCAATAAGCAGGATGTTTGCCATGGAAACCAAAACCAAATTATCATTTAAATAGCTTATTGATTTCAGGACGATTCATCAGGCTATTTTGCCCTTCCCGATCTTGCAGAGATGCGCCGGATCCCTGTCCTGTTCATGATTCGGGAATTTCCAGATGCCATCCTGCGCTCAGCGTTTTTCGCCTTATTTTTCCTGACAGTCTCGACCATCCTGAGAATTTCATTTGCACTTCTCCACTGGTCATTGTGGCTTGTGTCATAGACGATGTCAAAATTCTTCCTGCTGTTAATATCAACTTTGTAATAGCGCTTAAACCTTAACCGCTCTGATGCCGACCTTTTCTTAATGTATGCAATGGCTTCCCTGTACGTTGAGTAATTCTCATTCTTTCTCTTCTGGCTGAAAATCCTCTTGGCGCCTGTTTCCGGGTCGCATTGAAGCAAAATCCTGACAGACTTCGGGACAAAATGAAAGCTAAGCCTGCCGTCAAAAATCGCATTTTTTACACGCTTTCCCAGCCGTATCTGGTAATCATCAATCTGCCTGTCAATTTTTTTGTCCTTTTCGCCCCTTTTGTTCATCTCTGTGACGCTGATGCCCTTCTCCCTTGCCATTGACCTCATTATGGTCCCCACAGAATAATATTTCAGCCTGAATTTTTTTGCCAGAAACAATGCGACACTTGTCTTGCCGGAGCCGGGCATGCCTGATATGGTTATAATCATGGCTGAACAGAAGGCCAGGGCTTATTTAAATATTTTGCAATGATTGCGATTTTGCAGAAAATCCAGCTTTAGCTGCCATTCTTTTTGTTTAAATTGCGGGCATTTTTATTACTACCACTCCATAATGCTGACTGAATTTTATTGCTGTTATGCCCTGATCTTTTACACAAAGCTTTTTAAATATATAAACTCCATATGCGCTGAAGTTACCGAGTGCTTTCACCAATGGAAGACATTGGGGCGCGGCTGGCTCAGCTATGCTGCATAAGGATAACAGTTAACAGGGGGTGCAGTATGGGCAGCGACAATTCAATATTTATTGGCGGCAAGCCCTTCATGAACTATGTGACCGGGGTTGTGATGCAATTCACGACCAAGAACGCTTCTGAAGTCACAGTAAAGGCTAGAGGCAAATTTATCAGCCGTGCCGTTGACGTGGTGGAAGTGGCGCAAAAAAGATTTCTCACTGGCCAGATTGAAGTCATTAAAATCGACATTGACTCTGAGGAATTCCAGAACAAGGAAGGCAAGAATGTCAGGGTGTCATCCATTGAAATCCTATTGAAAAGGAAATAAGAAAAACTAACAACAATTCTACTGCTTTCTCGCAGCAAGCTTGATGTCTTCCCCGTGCACAGTCTTCCTTCCAGTGTGCTTGGCCATCTCAACTGCGCGTGCGCCTATCTCCACGCCTTTTGCTTCAAGATACTCTGCAAGTGCCTGGACTGCGCCTGCGCTGGCCCGCTTGGCTCCTGCTGCCATCAGCAATCTCCCAACCGGCGCTCCCGGTATTATCCTATTTTTATCCGCTCTTGGCATGATAGGCAATCAATTGCACTCCAATTATATTAAATTTGCGCTTAAACAGCTGAAAAAGCCATAAAGAACGGATAACTCAAGATGGAAAAAACAAAGAAACCCGGGAAAAACAAAAAAATATCCAGGCAAAATTATCGCTGGTTCCTGGAACGGCCGCTGCCGCCCCTTCTGCCTTGCCTGTCAGAGCTTCCGTACATGTCTCCCCTGTCAGAATATTTCTGCTGAGGCGGCGCTCTTGGCAGGGCCTGCCCTTCCTGGTAGCCCTTTTTCTTCAGCCTGGTAACATAGCCAGCAATGATATTCCTGATTTTGGGCGATGATTTTGTCGTCCACTTCGCTGTCAATGCCTTGTTCTTGCCGAAATCCTCGCTGAAAGAATCACTATGTGATTTCATGAGCTTTTTTGTCAGCCTCTTTATCATCTTTGTTTTAATTCGTCCCATTAGTATTCACCGCCCATACCGCCCATGCCCGGCGGCATCTGCGGCCCTCCTCCTGATGGCCCACTGGACTTGCCAGCTGCTATGAGGTCATCAATCCTCAATATCATTATTGCAACTTCGGATGCTGAGCTCACTGCCTGAGTCTTGATTTTCAATGGCTCGACTACGCCGTTTTTCATGGCATCCATGACCTTGCCTGTAAATACATTGATTCCGGCCCACTTCTGGCCTTTGTCATGCGCGGCCTTCAGCTCAGTCAGGACATCAATCGGGTCCAAGCCTGCATTTTCTGCAAGGGTCTTGGGTATGACTTCCAGTGACTGCGCAAAGGCTTTTGCTGCCAGCTGCTCCTTGCCTGATAGGGAATTCGCAAATTTGTAAAGCTGCTTGGAAAGCTCAATCTCGACTGCACCAGCTCCGCCCACAATCTTGCCAACCCTCAAGGCTGCAATAACATCCCCTACTGCATCACTGATTGCCCTTTCTATCTCATTTGTCACATGCTCTGTGCCGCCTCTTACAAGCAGGGTAACTGCCTTCGGGTTCTTGCAATCCTGGATGAATGTGTACTGCTCATCGCCGACCTTCTTCTCTTCAACAGAGCCGGAGAATCCTAAGTCTGACTTATCGAGGTCATGTATGTTGCTGACTACCCTTCCGCCGGTCGCCCTGGCCAGCCTTTTCATGTCTGATTCGCTGACCCGCCTCACGGCATAAACGCCCTTCTTTGACATGAAATACTGCGCAACATCATCAATGCCCTTCTGGCAGATGACCACGTTTGCGCCAGATGAAAGGATTTTTTCAACAAGGTTTTTCAGCATTTTCTCTTCCTGGTCCAAAAATGCCTGCATCTGGTCCGGCGAGGTTATCTCAATCTTGCTGTCAATCTCTGTCTTGGATATCTCAATCTCCTTGTCAATCAGCGCAATCTTGGCATTCTTGACCTGCCGCGGCATGCCCGGATGCACCCTTTCCTTGTCGATAAGCACGCCCTTGATAAGCATGGAATCATCAGCCGGCGCGCCTGACCTTTTTTCAATTTTCACATTTTCAGAATCAATGTTGCCGTCTGACTCAACAATCATCTTCACTGCGTCAACTGTCATCTTTGCCAGCTTTTCCTTGGAATACTCAGCGCCCTTTCCAGTCATTGCCGTTGTGGCAATCTTAATCAGGCTGTCATTGTCCTCCTTTGTAATCTTTTCAGAAATTGCATTCAGGATAACCTGTGCCTTTTCTGACGCAATCCTGTATCCCTTGGCAACAACTGTTGGATGAATGTTTTGGTTAAGCAACTCCTCTGCATTTTTCAGGAGCTCTCCTGCCAGCACCACAGCTGTTGTAGTCCCGTCGCCAACCTCATTTTCCTGTGTCTTGGCAATTTCAACTATCATCTTTGCTGACGGGTGCTCGATATTCATCTCTTCAAGAATTGTGACCCCGTCATTTGTGACTGTGACATCCCCCATTGAATCCACAAGCATCTTGTCCATTCCTTTGGGCCCAAGGGTTGTCCTGACTGTCTCTGCAACTGCCTTTGCAGCCATGATATTCGTTGAGTGCGCATCCTTGCCCACGCTTCTCTGGGCGCCTTCCGGCAAAATAAAAATCGGCTGAATTTGCTGAGCCATAATCTCATCCTCCTTCTGTTCTCTATTCAATTAGGTGTATTGCTTTAACTCCATATAATGCCCTATAATGGAGAGATACTAGAGGTTCATGGGAAAAATTGGGGTTTTATAAAGCTTATGAATGACGATTTGCATATCCCTGCGGATATCTCATGGGAACAGTTAATTTATTATACCCTATGGGATTTGGTAAGCGCATGGCAGGATTCCTGATATCGAACGCTGAAAAAATAAGGAAATGGGGATGGATTGGAATTGCCATTGGCGTTATACTGGTCATGATAGGAATTACGGGCGTATTTCTCCCAGTCCTACCTGGCGTGCCTTTCCTAATATTCGGCCTGCTGATTCTGGGATTTGAAGTGGCATTCCTCAAGAGAATGGAAAAGGCATTTTTCGAAAAAGCCAAAAAACCAAAGCCAAAGAATCATGACAATAATTAGCACGAACCTTTATCTTTATCCTTTTCATATGTCCTGCCCTTTTGCCCGTTCATTGCATTCTTAAGGGCTGTGCCATACAAAAGATTGCCTTGCTTTGTCGGATAATCTGTGTTTAGGCAGGCCATGCACAGCTTTTCCTGCGGGAACGAGATTGACCTGGCCAGCCCAGGAATAGTCTGGTAGATCAGGCTGTCAGCGCCCAATTCCTTTGCCATCCTGTCCAGCACTGTTTTTTCAATTGGCTTTTTAGGGTCGATCTTGAACCTGGGCGCAAACAACTCAGTTATGGTGGACATGTCTATCCCATAAAAGCAGGGTGCCACAATTGGCGGGCAGCTGACCCTTATGTGGACTTCCTTTGCCTTTCCAACCTCTTTCAGGTATTTTACAATGTTTCTGGTTGTGGTGCCGCGCACAATGCTGTCGTCAACCAGCAGGACTTTTTTCCCCTCGATTATATTTTTCTGGACAGTGAACTTGTTCCTGACCTTGTCCTCGCGGCTCCGGCCTTCAATAAATGTCCTGCCTGCAAACCTGTTCCTGATGAGGCCTTCACGGCTCGGCAGGCCAAGGGCATAGGCATATGCATCCCCAGCTGGTTTTGCGCTGTCCGGCACCGGAACAACCACATACTCATTTGTGTTAATGGGCAAAGTCTCAAGCTTGGCAAGCTCTTCTCCCAGCTTTGTCCTGGCCAAATACACTGATTTGCCGTCAAAATGCGATGCAACGTTGGAGAAATAGACCCATTCAAACATGCACCTTGCCTGTTTTTTTGATGGCACCAACTGCTTTATGGCAATCTTACCCTCCAGCACCTGCAGGACTTCCCCAGGTTGGAGGTATTTAATGTCAGTGACGCCAAAATTTGCCAGGGCGTTTGACTCTGATGATACGAGCAAGACATCCTCATAGTGGCCATAACACATTGGCCTGAAGCCTATCGGGTCACGAAGCACAATGAGCGTCCCCCTTGCATTGATGAAGGCAATATTGAATGCGCCATCAAATTTTTTGGCGAGGCTGGAAAAGACCTCTTTCATGTCCGGCCTGGATTTCGCCTGAAGCTCCCTTGAAAGATAATGCATCATGATTTCAGTGTCATTGTCAAACATTATGTGGTAATCAGCCTTTTCAACCAGCGGCTTTTTCAGGTCAGAATAATTTGCAATGTTCCCATTAAAGCAAAAAGAAAACCATTTCCACCTTCTGCCGTGCGTCCTTTCAAGGGGCTGCGCATTGTCTCTGTCATCTGCGCCGCATGTCGCATACCTTGTATGGCCTATTCCTGTGTTGCCTGCCAGGGACTTGAAAATTTTCAGCTGTTCATCCGGATTGGATTCCTTGAAAACCTCTGTGACAAGCCCAAGGTCCCTATGGGTTTCAAGCAATCGGGGCCTAAGGGGATTATAAGTTGTTATCCCTGCGCTCAACTGCCCGCGGCCCTGCAAATTCATGAGCAATTTATAGAGAAAATTCGGAGCCATGCCTTGGAATTTAGAGCCGTCCGGGATATGGACTGCTGCCACACCGCAGTTTTCATGGACATTATCTGTCATTGTGATTTCGAAATACAGCTTTTTTATAAAGCTTATTGTGCCATGCTTCAAAACATATAAAATGTTTTCTTGCTGAACATCCTCTTATTCAAAGATAAGAAAAAATTATTTCTTCGCGGGCGCTGCCTTGGCCACTGCTTCTTTTGCAGGCGCTGCTCCAGGCGCGCCAGGCGCTGCGGCGGCTCCGCCAGCTGCTTCCGCAGGCAGCAGTTCGTCGATGATGGCCTGCGGAATCTTGGCCTCGCCAAGCTTGCCCTTGATAAACCCTCTTTCCTTTCCTTCATTGGCCGCGATAATCTCTTTTGCCTTCTTGACAAACTCTTCGCGCCTCTTCAGGATCTCCTCTGCAAGCTTCTTCTTCTCCTCTTCCAGTTCCTTCAGCTCTGCTGCTGAAAGCTCTGTCTTCTGGAGCTTTATCTCCTCGTCGAATTTGCCTTCATCAACAAGCTTTATTGCTGCCTTTGCTGTAACGCCTTCAACCATTACGCCCATTGAGCCGCATGTTCCAATGATTTCCTTGACCTTCTCCTTCATTGTCTTGCCAAGGAGGCTGTCTTCTTTCATTTTTGCAATCTTGATAATCTGCTCAATCTTGATGTCTGCAATCAAATCCAGCAATGGGTTGCCGGAGCCCTTCTCTATGTTTGCCTCCTTTTTCACAAGCGCTGAAGCCGGAGGGGTCCCGATTGAAATCTCATATTCCTTTGTAGAAGTATCAACTGTTATCTTGACAGGCACCTGCATTCCCTTGAATGATTCGGTCTTTTTGTTTATATCTGCAACTACCTTGCCGATATTTACGCCGAGCGGCCCGAGTGCAGGGCCCAATGGCGGGGCTGCTGTTGCCTTGCCGCCTTCAACCAATGCTTCAACTTTTTCCTTGGCTATGTGCATCACCGTCTGATTATGCTATTTGGGATTTAGAGTTGCTTTAAAAGCTTTGCTCTTTGATATTGCTGTTTATGGCTTTATAAAGTTTGATTATTCAAAAGAAATTTTGTGCGGCGGAGGCGAGAGATTCGCGGCAGCTTCCAGCACGGTGCCGTTCTTCGCCTTTTTTAGGAGGATTCGAACTCGCATGGCGTGTGGGCGCCGCCTCGTCTTGAGCGAGGCGTCAAACCTGGCTAGACTTCTCCTCCTTTGCACAAAATCAGCAAATTATATATATTTGCGAAAATAAAGCAATACGTGGGCGCCGCTTCGCATTAGCGGGGTTTTTCTTTTTTATTCATAATTAAATAATTTAAATTTTATTCTTAATGGACTTAACCCTAATTTTTTCGTGATAAATCCACTATGTTGCAGAAGATTTTCGGATTAAACTGGAAAATATCTTGCCAGCTCAACAGAAGCTCAAATAATGTCCAGGAAAATTTGCCAGAAAATTAAAAACAGTTCTAACTATCTCACTAAGACAATGTTGGCCTGCCGCCTGGAAACATCTTGCTGTCCCAGAAAACCTGGGCTTCTTTCTCTCCTTCCTGCACCAAAATTCTCAAGAAGCTCAGCCAATCCTGTATTTTTAAGACACCAGGTGCATATAAGGCCGACATTTTGTCAAGATAATGGTCAAAATTTGCATTTCTTTCTATCCCCTGAATCCTGCTGAATTCAGCTTTGGCTTTGTCTGGCAACCCTGCCTTTATGTATGCTATTTTTAGATTGTGCCTGATGTCGATTTCCAGGGTAGGCTCATCTATGCCATGGGCTCCCAGGATGCCCAGTGCTTTCTCAAGGCTCTGGATGGCCTTTTCTGCTGAGCCAGTCTCGACAAGTGTTGGGGCAATGCTCATAAGGAGCCTTGGGTCATCCAAGAATTCAGATGGTATCTGATCCACATAACTTCTTGCGAGAGGAAATTTTTCCATGCGGGCATAATGCACTGCCGCGGTGATGATAACCACCGGATCACTTGGATTCTTTTCCAGAGCTGCTTTTACCTGGTCTGTAGCTTCCCTGAATTGCAACTCTGAATCAAGAGTGTACACCCTTCTGTAAAGCAAATCGCTATCCATGAGCAGGTGGCATATTGGATGCTTTTAAATCTTTGCAATTGTAACTACTGTTCAAAAGTTAAAATTCTGAGAAATCAAAAGAAACAACAATAAAAAAATAAAACTATAGAGGATAACCTCCTAAAACTCGTCCTCTTCTGGCCCGGAAGTGCCGGATGACTCGACTGAAGGCGGAACCTCAATTGATTTTTGCTCATCGCTGTCAGCATCCTCGCCCTCGTTTTCCCGCCTGATGACCTTGATTGCGTCCATCTTGACTGTGATTGGGATGGGCACGGCGGCTTCAAGCAGTTCAACAACAACCTCTTCCTTTGCCTTGTCTATCCTTGTAACCTTGCACTTCTCGCGCTTGAATGGCCCCGAGATAATCTCTGCAATGTCATTCTTGCGGATGTTCACTTCCTTCTTGACCTGCTCAAGCATGTGCTCTATTTCAGAATAATCAATCTCCTTTGGCAGAATGCCCCTTGCATAGGGCACGTTGAATGCCGACTGCTCAGCGTCGCTCCTTGATGGGGCCTCCAGGAAAATATATCCCCTCATGCCATGCGGCCTTATGACGGAATACAAATCAAGCTTTTTCTTTTTCGCATTGCTTGTGACAAAATCCATGACCTGGTCTTCCCTGTTTGCCGTTGTCCTCAAAGCAAAAATATGCTGCTTGACTTCAGCCTTGGGAGCCACTGCCACTTCCTTTGCAGGCAACTCCTTCTCAGCTTGCTCTTCTTCAGCCTCTTTGTCCTTGGCTGGCTCTGAAATCTCGTCCAGCATTTCAGCAAACTCGTCCTTGTCAGACATTTTTGCAGATTCCTGCTTTTCAGGCGCCGCACTTTCCTGCTTCTCATCTTTCTGGTCAACATGCTGCTTTTTCAGCTGCTCCAATTCCTTCTTGAAATCATCACTCATTTTGATATTCACCTTATATCCTTGTTTCCTCTTCAGTTTTGTTTTGTCAGGCTAAATTTGCCAATCGCATGGCATTTTACTTTAAAAATACCTGCTTGATCATTGTTACGACGAACCCTATAAATCCTATGAGCATCATCCCAAGCCCTGAAACCTTGACAATAGTCTTGAATTCCTCCCTGCTGGGCTTCTTTGTGACCCTCAGCACCCTGATGCATTCATTTACGAATGACTTGAATTTTCCCGGCGCTTCCGGTTCTTGCGATTGTGTCTCTTCCATTTTGGACCCTTTTTCACTTATTCATATACCTTGATGAAAATGAAGTTGCGCACAAGGCCAGCATAAAGCGCATTTGCCCTGCCTGCCTCTCACTCCCCTCTATCCCCTTATCAGTCAACAAATTCGATGCCGAGCTCTGTCTCAATCTCCCTCTTTTTTCCTGATGTTCCCTGCCCGGCACCAAGTATCTGGCTGGATTTAACGCCTGTTATTATAAGCATTGCCCTTATTGTGTGCTGCATGTCCTCGGATATCTGCGCTCCCCATATAATCCTGGCATCGCTGTCCAGTTTTTCCGAAACAGCCTCGACAACTGTCCTTGCCTCATTGAGAGTCATGTCAACTCCGCCGAGGACATTAATCAGCGCGCCATTTGCGCCTGAAATATCAACATCAAGCAATGGGTTTGAAATGGCCTTTTCAACAGCCTCAATCGCCCTGTTCTCTGTATCGCTTTCGCCAACGCCGATCAGGGCAACTCCTCCCTTGCCCATCACAGCCCTGATGTCTGCAAAGTCAAGGTTCACAAGGCCTGGCTTGGTGACCAGCTCGGCAATTCCCTTGACTGCATTTGTAAGTATTTCGTCTGCAACCTTGAATGCTGTGTGCAATGGGAGGTCAGGGGCGAGCTCCAAAAGCTTGTCATTTGGTATGACAATCAGCGTGTCAACGGTCTGCTCCATCTTTTCCAGGCCAATGACAGCGTTTTCATACCTTCTGTGCCCTTCCATCATGAATGGCATCGTTATTATCCCAACAACAAGAGCTCCGAGCTTTTTGGCAACTTCCGCCGCCACAGGAGCAGAGCCTGTCCCTGTTCCGCCGCCAAGGCCGCATGTTATGAAGACCATGTCGCAGCCTTCCAATGCTTTTTTAATGTCATGCTCTGATTCCCTTGCAGCATCTTCACCGATTTTTGGGATTGAGCCTGCGCCCAGGCCATGGGTCAGCTCCTTTCCAATGAGTATTTTCTTGTCAGCTGATGTGTAAAGCAGGTCCTGGGCATCGGTATTTATCGCAACTGTTTCTGCGCCTGCAACACCAACTTCGGTAATCCTGTTAATTGTGTTATTGCCGGCGCCGCCGCAGCCAACAACCTTGATTGTTGCCCGCTGTTTTGCGAGCAGCTCTTCCAGCTCAGCATCAATTGCGTTCTTTTTTGTCGGCGCCTGCTTCATCCCTGGGTAGGCTGGCTTTGCCTGTTGTTTCAGGTTGACTTCATCAACAATCTCTTTTAGGAAATCTGACATTGTGACACCTTCTTGCCTCCCTTGGCCAAAATATCAATCATTGGCTGGCAATGCCTGGATTTGCCCTCGGTGGCGCGCCGGCCTTTGTGGTAAAATCACTTGCATTTCTAATATATAAAATTAATGCTTGTGGCCTGAATGGTCATGCCCTGCATGGCTGTGCCCTTCATGCTCGTTGTGCGCATGGCCAGCATGCTCCTTTGCCCTGTTTTCATCCTGATGAGCCTTCCCTTCCTTATCATCGGCTTTGGGCTTGGCCACAAAAACAAGCTTTTTCACATCAGGAACAAGCTCAGCAAGCTGCTTTTCAATCATTTCAACGATTTCCTTTGGCATTTCCTGCGGGAAATCAACTTCAACTGTGCCATCCTTCATGCTGATTTCAGGCCCTTTCAGGCCAAGCTGCATCCTGAGCAGGCTTCTGACCTTCTCAAGGCTGTCTTCCACTATCCTCTTGATATCAATTGAGTAGACAACTTCTTTTCCAGACAGCGGATGGTTAAAGTCAACCAATGTCCTCCCGCCTGAAACAGTCTTAATGACTCCCATATGGTTGTCAATGTCAACCTGCATTCCAGGCATTGGCTGGATGTTTTCCTTTTTGAACCTAGCAGTTGGAACCAGCTGGAGAAGCTTGGCGTCCTTTTTCCCGAATGCACCTTCAGGCGGGATGTCAAAAGTATAACCCTTCCCTGCCTCCGTGCCTTCAAGATGGCCATCCAGGCCGGGCAGCAAATGCTTTTGGCCGACGCAAACAATCACCGGCGCATATTCAGCCTTGCCTGAATATAATCCATTCTCTTTTGCAACGCTTTCAATTGTTGTGTCAAAAATTATGCCCTCTTCCTTGCTTTTGCCGGTGTAGTCCAGCTCAATGAAATCCCCTTTCTTGATTTTTGTCATTCAATCCAACCCTTTATCCAATAAATAATGCATCTCAACGCCTGGTTGCCAAAAACTTTGCCGGCATTGCGTTGCCAAATGCCCAAAATATTCATTGCTTTCCCATCTACCTCCCGAGAATCTCCGAGAAGAAGACATTAATTTAGTGTTTTGGCATTATATTTAAAGTTTACTGTTTTGTGGCTTAGCAGGAAAGTTTACGTTTTGCCATCAATTCCGCGAGCACCTGGAAATAAGGCAGGCAGCAGTTTTCGGAGTGCGGTCACTCGCTCTGCTCGTTCGGCACTTAAGCGATTCCAAAAATCGTTAAGCTCCAGGGAGAAAACTGCCCTCGTGAGTAAGATGCCCATGCGAGCCGATGGCAAAACCTGAGCCTTCAGGCGAAGTTTTCTGCTAAGCTTGTTTTGTTATGTGCTGTTGAAAATGCTGGCAGCAACACCTGCTAAAACAGAGCCATCCCTCAGATAACTTTATAAAGGGTTCATTAGTCCCAATTCATTGGCAAAATGGCTACAGAAAAATCACAGCTTAGAATCAAGAGAAAAAACTGGTACCAGGTTTATACCAATTCGACTTTTGGCGAAACATTCATTGGCGAGCTGCCGCTGGAAATGCCTGACCAGATGAAGGGAAGGCACATCCAGGCAAACCTGATGAGCCTGACCGGAAATCCAAAGAACCAAAATATCAACCTGAAGTTCAGGGTTGAGAAGGTTGTCGGCGCAAAGGGAATAGCATACCCTGTTTCTTATTCAATTGTTTCATCCAGCATACGAAGGATTGTGAGGAGAAAGAAGGACAAGCTTGACTATTCCTTCAAGTGCAGTTCTGCAGACGGCATCAAGATGAAACTGAAGCCCATGTTCGTAACCAAGTCACAGACAAGGAAATCAATCCACATCAGCCTGAGAAAGGAAGCGCTTGCATTTCTGGAAGCAGTTGTCACAAAATCAAATTACCTGACCCTGTTCATGGATGTCATAAACTATAAAGTCCAAAGGGCGTTAAGGGACCATCTCAAAAAAACCTACCCACTGTCCATTGCTGAACTACGCGTCCTTGAAACAATTCCTGGCCAGGAGCTGAGCAAGGCCAGTGAAGAAACAAAGAGGCCATCCGAGCTTTTGGAAAGAAAAATGCCTGAAAGGCCATCTCCAAGGCAGGGCCAGCAGGACTCAGGCCAGGCAAGGGATGTGCAGCCTGACCAATCATCTGAAAATTCCGTGGAAACCACGGAAACAATCCAGCAATAATGTTTTTCTTTTGACTCCAATATAGAAACTTTGCTCAAGATTGAGCGCTGTAGAAAATCTCGGCTAACGCCTCGGTCTTGCCATCAGCTCGCATGCTCTGGCTCAGCGTGAAGATGCAAATTCCTCTTGCAATCTCCTTTGCATGTGCTTCTGTGGCATTGAAATGCTCGCATAAACGATGGCAAGACTTACATTTTCTATAGCACCTTAAGATCCCTTGCGTCACTCTTTTTTATCCGGGATGTCGCTCAAATCGAGAAACTCATCCAGCTCTTCCATCTTGATTTTCCTGGATGAAGTGTGCCGGTTATTATTACTGTCGGACTCTGTCTTGAGCCGCAAATAGGCCGAGACAGGATACTTCCTGTAGCCTGTTGTTTTCCTGAACATCTTGAGGAATTCCTCCTGGTTGAAATAAACAATCGAGACAAATGCGAGGAACATAGTCAGGCACATAAGGGAAAGCACCACAAACAACGAGCTGCGGAAAACGCTTATGACCACTATCTCAAGGACAGCAAAGGGCAGCAATGTAAAGGCAGTTGAAAATCTTTTGATTGCCATGTTGTACATCACAAACACATTTGTAAGCGCAAGAAATGTCGTGCTCAGCGCATAAAGGCCTATCAGATTTGCTATTTTGTAATCAGCGCTGAAAAGTATGTGCGCAAAAAAATTAGGGAATACCAGGTAGAGCAAGGTTATGGAAAAACCGATTGTTGCAGTGTAGGTCAAGGCATCCTTGAGCAAAGGGCTGCTGTCCTCACCATTGCTGTGCAATTCCGCTGCCTTGGGGAACATCACAGAGAGCATCCCTGTTGACACAAAGAATATAATCTTGCCCATCAGCGATGCAGCTGCAAAATAGCCCGCGTCCAGGCTGGTAAAAAATATCTTAACCATTATCACGTCAATATTCAGCATGATGCCAATTATAAGCGAAAGGCCGATTGACTTCAGGATGTAAGGCAGTATGCCAACATCGCCAATCCTTGCCGGCTGGATGGAAAAGAGGAATTTCAGCGGCACAATCACAAACGGGATTGTAAGCAGGGCCGCAAAGAAAAGGCCGAGCAGGGCGCCTGAGACTCCCATGCCGAGGCTGAGGAAGACTGCGCCGAAGACCAGGGTGAAAAAACCATCTGTCACCCTTCCGGCGCCCAGAAACCTGAATTTCTGGTTCCCGTTAAGCATGCCAAAAAATGTTGCAAGGATGACATAAGCCCAGATAAACAGCCCAAGGAACACAATCGGCACAATGGAGTCGTGCTTTATGAAATGCCTTATTGGCGCGCTCAATATAACCAGGGCAAGAAATATGGAGAAACCCACTATTGTCATGGACTTTGTTGTAAGGTCAAACATCCTCCTGATCTTGTCAAACTGTGTCTTTGCACGGAAATAGGAGACGTATTGAATCACAATATAGTTCATTATGTTCGTAAGAAAGAAGAATATGAAATATATGGAAAGCAGCGCCCCGAAGACGCTGTACTGCTCAGGGCCAAGCTTTCTTGCAGTGTAAAAATAAAAGATATAATTGAACATGTTCGCAAGCACTGAAGTGACCGCTATTATCATGGTGTTCTCCAGCAAACCATGATTAGCCTTCATCTTTCGCCGAAAATGCTCCAAGACCATGGTGAACCCTCCGCAAGCACTTGTTTTTTAGAATCAGCGGTATTTAATACTTTTTATTGCTGAGGCGCTTCAAGCTTTTCGAGGACGCTGATGTCTGCAAAATTCTCCGTTGCGCACTCGAAGCAGTAAAAATCATTCGTGCCCCTAATTGAAAAGACTGCAGGGCCTTCGCATATAATGCATTTCTTTGGCATCGACGGTAAAATAACTTTGGTGTTTTTAAATATTGTGATTTTACGAGGGAGAATGGTTAAACAGGAATTATTTCGGTCCTGCATGATATTCCTGTCTGTATAGAGGATCATCTGCAATTAATCTTGCGACATTTGCAACAGTAGGATCTGTCTGCGGCAAATTTTGCTGCCTTGCAAGGTCCATAATGCGATGAGGCAGATTTAGAACCAGGCAGGCATTCCCACCTTCTTCATGCAATTCACGAAATTGTCTCGCTGCCGGAGAAGTAATTATTTGCTCCAATGGTGTTTCTTTAACATTGCCCATTGAGAAGCTGGTTGTAAAGCAAGGCAACACTTCTCCTGAAGACCTTACATAAAAATGCCCTCTGCCCGCTGCGCAACCAGCATATTTCAACCTGTCAACATAATTTATCAAAACCATCGGCGTTTCATCCTGGATATGCTTAATTCTTTCGTCAAATGCAGCTCGCTCTTTAGATGTCATCATCACACCCTTATACCAACCATTTGCCGGACCGTAAGGAAAAAAAAGAGCCACAACTGCCCCATTATCATTGAAAAATTTCAGTGTCTCCGGATCTGAAAGATGGTCCTGGTTATGTTCTCTTACAGTAAAGGAGATTCCGTACGGAATCTTCGCTTTATGCAACCTGTCCATTGCATCCTCGACAAACCTGAAGGATCCTCTCCCACGCGACCTTTCAGAATATTCCCCAATTCCGTCAGCGCTCAAATTCCAAAAAATATTAGCATTTTTTTGCGTTAAATCGACGAATCTATTTTCTAAATTTATTGCGTTTGTAAAAACAAAGAAGAACATGTCTCTGTGATTGTCAATCAGGCTATAAACATCATCCGAAGTTTTTGGGTGGAGGGGTTCTTTGCCCAGAAGAACAATAGAATGTGAACCAAGTTCTTTTGCCTGGTTTACAATGGAATCCATCTCTTCTAATTTAAGTTTTTCAGTTGATTTGTCATGCGTACCGCAGCCATCGCATTGAAGCTGACAATATTCACCAGGGTTAATAAAAATGACCCTGGGCCCTGGAAATTTGTATTTTGCTTCGAATTTTTCAGAATTCTGCCATATCCTCGGAACGCGCATAAGGTGATTAATTCCGGCTTTGAAGACAAGTTTCGGATTCTCGCTGATAACTCTTTCCAGAACTGCAATAATCTGTTCCGACTGAAACCAAGGCTTTACTGCCTGCACAATTGATTTTACAAGGTAATGTGAGGCCTCCCTAGTCATAAAAAATTAACCATGGACACCTATTTAAAGTTTATTTATTCCCAGGTGAACAATGACCATGCCCGATGTGGTGTTTCTTTAGATCTGCTTGGTAAGGTCCAATTCCGCCTTTGGCTCTCCGGTAATCAGCAGAAGCTCATAGTCCCTAATAAAATCAGGGAACTTTTCCTTCATCCTTTTCATTTGCCTGTCAGCTGATTCATAATTCCCGGCGTCAAGCTCAAGCTCCAGCATCCAGGAGCCTATTTTCTGCTCATAATGGAATATATTCCCCTCGTCAATGCAATGCTGCTTGAGGGCAAAATTTTTCCTTTCAGTGTAGTTTTTCAGGTGCACCACAACCTTATAGAAGCTCATCCCTATCTTGGATACATCCAAGACCAGCCTGAACCTATGGATGATCCCATTTTTTTGAAGCTCAGCTATGCGATAAGACACAATCCTTGATGTCAATCCTGTTTTTTTTGCCACATCTGTCGACATTAACCTGGCATTTTCTGCAATGGCCTTGAGGATTTTCAGGTCTTTGCCATCTATCATGCTTTTTTCTATTGCCTTGTACCACGTCGAGCCCATGCCTCCCTTCTTAACGAAGTACCCGCGCGAAATTATCTCAACTTCAGCATGCGCCTCTATGTTTTGGTCGGTTATGAATTCCCCATACCTGTTATGGACATCAGCTGCAATTGAGTAAAATTCCTTTACATCCTTGACGCACAGGCTATAGATGATATCCCACTTCCCTGAACAGGAGGCCACCCACCAGGTCCGTTTTAATGATGCGAGATAATCAAGGATTTCCTTTTCTTCCTTGCTTGTGGCGTTCTGCAGCTTAAGATAGACATTCCAAACCATCAGGCCCAGCTTGCCCGCATCAAGGAAGGTGATATACTTCCTGATCAGGCCTGATTTTTCCATCCTTTTCATCCGGTACTCAATGACTGCGGGGCTTGACCTGGTTTTTTTTGCCAACGCCGATATGGACTGCCGTGCATCCATATCCAGCTCATAAAGCAGTTTTCTGTCAATGGCTGTCAATTTGAGTTGCGAATTGCCCATATCCTTATTTTACTACAATTATTATATAAATTTTGTTGTTTTTTATGAAAAATTATTAAATAATTTTAAATATTGGTATACACTATTAACTATTATATAATAGTAATATTGGTGAGAATATGGCAAAACAAGAATACCTGACAATAAAAGTGGCCGACGCGCTTAAAAAATACTATGACCGGAAGACTCCCCGTCCCATATACCTTTACGAAGTAACATACCCTATCATTGCGTGCGGCCAGGCATATATAGGCACCCAGTTCCGGATTGAGCATCGGCGTGATGAGACTATACAGGTCCATGCCATGAATATCCAACACCTGTGGAGGAAAATAGGCAAAGAGATTGTTGATGATTTGAGATGGACTTTGGGGACGCTGGAACATGGCCTGATTGACACCAATACATTTGAAAATCTGGAAGTGAAAATAAGGAAAATACGCCAGGTACCAATGGCTGGCAAGGCGGATGCCCATGAACAGAAGCAAGGGTGAGAAAATGGCAGATGTGAGCGAGCCCCTAAATGTGCACCAGGAATTGTACACCATAAATGCAGATGATCTGGTGTATGAGCGTTTTCCAGAAAGACTGAGGCAGGATTATGTTTATCAAATCCTGTATGACTATTATGAGTTTGTCCCGAACCCAAGAGGTCAAGTTTTTCAAGTTGCCAAAAGAACTGCCACAAGATATACAGAAGCCAAGGACCTCCTGGACCTGTGGAGCAAGGAAGGCAATGATATAACCAAACATTTCCGCGCATCAAAAGATGTTTTTGACAAGAACCGGATACACAAGGATGATTATAACAAACTGGAGCTTAGAATTCGCAAATTAGGGAAGGCTGATTTGCCCCCTCCTGCGCATTCTTCGTTTGTTTGATTAGAAAAACAAAAGCGCACAGTATCCCTTAAACACATGCATTAGAACTATGTTACTTTTCTGAAGCGTGTAGCAAGGTTTACCACCTTCGCTGTCTGCGTAAAATCCAGGCCCTTAGCGAGCCACGGAACGCCCTGGCGGCATAGTAAGATTCCGCGCCGTTGTGATATACGAAGACATTGCCGTAGCGGCGGTCAGCAAAGAGGGCGCCGCCGAGCCTTCTAATATCAGAAGGCATTTTCACCCAGCTCGACGTTTTCGTAAGTTAGGGGCTGGTGCTCCACGTATGTCAAAACCACTTTTTTGCCTTTGGTCTGCGGTGCGGGCAGCCAGGCCAACAGCAGGGTTGGCGTTTGCCTTCTTTTAGTTCCGCAACCATCCGCTGTATATGTTCAACCCTCGTTTCCGGCTTTTTGACTATGGTAATCCAGCAAATCCACTCATTACGTTGAATCAGAGTAAGGTTGTTCCATTTTTCAAGGATGTCTGAATTGGAAGACAAAGTTTTTTTTATATCTTCTGGCACATTGTGCGCAACACCATTTGCGATGGACTTTTTTGTCATAGTTTCTCCTTTATTATAAACAACTTTGAATATTTATTAAAGTTTTTGTTTTCAGTCACTTAATTTTCTTGCAGAAAAACACTAAAAACCCTCGGTTTTTGGCGCCCAAAAATGCATGGCATTTTTTATGGAATTTGGACGGAGAAAAATGAGACGGAGACCTTCAGAGTAGAGCCCATTTTTCGGAGTCGGTCAAGCCTTGCCAAAACGTCGACCATACTCGGCATCGATCGACTGACGAATGTCCCGGGGATAGCTATGACGCAGGGGCGCACAGTCCAATCAAAAGAGCGAAGCGATACTTTAAGGACAAGAATCAAAGGGCACACTCACAAAAATAGTAGCAAGAATCGGGGAGTTATTGTTAAAAGTAATTGTATGTGCACAATCCAAAGAATTATTCTTTCTTATTGTGCCCGTAACTTCTTATCTGGTCTATAATTAACTGAAGCATTCTGGAGATGTATTCTTTATATTCTCCTTTATCGGCAATATCTAATGATTGATAGTACTCTTCTCTTTTCTCAAATGGTATAAAAAACATAGGGAAACCCTTTTTCATTAAGATAAAATTCATAACTGTTCTTGCAGTTCTGCCATTTCCATCCTCAAAGGGATGTATCCATGCCAATTTTGCATGAACCAATACTGCTAATTCAAATGGGTGTAGTTTATTCTTATTTGCGCTATACCATTTAGAGAAGTTGAGCAAGTGCTTTTTGACTTCAGCATGAGGTGGCGGAACATGCGTTGAACCTTGTATCTGTACATCAAAAAATCTGATTCTTCCTCCATAAACAACTCCAGTGTTTTTTGTTAGAATCCCATTTATTCTTTCAAGGAATTTTGTGTTTAATTCGCCTTTATACAAGTTTATATAATCCAGACATTCTTTTCCGTTTATTGCTTCATTGTAATCTTCTGCACGTATTCCAGAAGGTATTACCTTATCTTTTAGAATAAGGGCGGTTTGTCTTAATGTAAGCCGATTGCCTTCAATTGCATTGGAATGGTATGTAAAACGTATTACGAAATCCTCATTCAGTTTTTCCTTGACACTTTTTGGAATTTGTTTAAGCCAAGTTGTGTAGCTTTCCTTTAAATCCTGCAAGGTTTCTGCATCATGCTCTGAAAGATATGTATAATTTGAGATTTTTGAAAAAGGTTTTGATTTATCCTCTATTTCTCGGGCATATTTTTTTAGTTCTTCTTTTGAAGGTTTCTTATCCCCTAAGAACACCCTTATCTTCTTCCATTTGTTTAAACTAAGCCTTATATTTTTTGTGAGGTAATAATACTCTTTTTTATTTCGTTTTAATATTTCGATATAAGCCATATGATGCTGTAAGGGCACGTAATATATAAAATTTTCGGTTAATTGTGCACTTACAAGGACAATAGTAAAGGGGCACACTCATGCTAAAAGCAAAAATTATAGGCTTAAAATCATAAAATTTATATATTATGTATGTTTTCAGCATACATATGGATGTTAGTAACATACAATTTACAAAAATTGAAGTTCAGATAGCCAACTATCTGTTTAAGCATTATAAGGATAGATACAACGCTAGGCAATTGGCTAGAATTTTGAATATAAATCACGCTCACGCTAATAAATTATGTAATATTTTGGTGGATAAAAAGCTATTAGCCAAAGAAGACATGGGGAATTCGGTCTTTTTTTATTATGAATATGGCAACAAGCTAGCAATAAAATTTATGGAGTATATGCTGAGTTTGGAAGAAAGAAACTTCCCTAAATGGTTAAGTGTGGTATCTCATAGTTTGAAGAAATTTAAGGACTGCATTGAAATGGGATTAATTTTTGGTTCATCTATAAAAACTAAGGATTTTAACGATGTAGATATTTTGCTTATGTATGATGCTAAAAAATCTAACGACATCAAAAAAATAAAGGATGAAATAAGAAAATCTGAATTAGTTGAAAAACCTATAAGATATGTGGATATAGCAGAAAAGGATATTGCATTAAATAAAAACGACAAAATTTTTTATAGTATACTATCAGAGAGTCTTGTATTTCATAATCCTGAAAAATATGTTGAGGTAGTTAGAAAATGCTGCAAATAGGCGAGCATCTAAAATGGTGTTTGAAAGGTCCAAAAAGACTGATAAAAACAAAGCCAGATTTGGATTTGGCGCAAAAGCACGTTAAGAAGTCAGAGTATAATTATAGTGTAGCGCAAACACTTGAAAGGTTGAAAATATATGACTGGGCTTTAAATGTCGGCTTTTATTCCATATATCACTGCTTTTTAGCAATCCTCGCCAAATATGGCCATGAGTCAAGAAATCAGACTTGTACGATAACTGTTTTGCTCACTTTGATAAACGAGAAGAAACTGAACTTGGATAAAGACTTGGTTACTCAATTTGATACACTTGATGTTGAAAAGAGCATCACAAATCCAACAGTAAAAGAGAGCAGGGAAATTTCAACTTATGGCGTTGAAACAAGCATTGATTTACAGCAGTTAAAAAGAATAAAAGAATTGATATTAAAAGTGCAAAGAGAGACGATTAGGATATTGCAAGAATAAAATTAACCATATACTTTTACTACAAATGCCATCATTGCAATTAACCGCTGTTATAAGCCCCGACGACTGAAAGGAGGAGAGCGCAGCGCGGCACGGAGCGTAGCGGAGTGAGTTCAAAAAATATTTTTCGTTAAACCTTATTTAGATTTATTTTCTTCAACTCTGAATTTCACAATTTCCTTTACTAAATCAAATGGGATAGGCTTATCCAGAGGAAATTTCACAGAGCCTTTTGCGGTTTCATAATCTGACATTTTTTTCTGGAACTTGATTATGCCAGAAGGAGTTGGATAGAAGCCAATGTGCTTTTTAAATGCAGCAAAATGAACCAAATGCTTCCCGTTCATATCAAAAGTCGGTATACCATAGCTCATTGTTTCTTCAGATTTTGGAGCCGATTTTTTGATTGTTTGCCTAAGCTTTTCTAAAACCCTTTGAATCTCTTTTGGAAATTGTGAAATGTACTTATCTATAGATGAAGTTTTTGGTTTAGTTGAAGCCATACATTGATATTTAAAATAGGAATAAATAAATCTTTCGATTAATCTAGAAAAATATTTTTTGAATTGCGTATAACACTATATATGCGAAGAAGGCAGGATTATGGGGTTATGGGGCTTGGGAAGGCAGAATTTAAGGGATTGGTGAGGAAAAAGTGTGCTCTTTTGAGGGTGGTGAAGACTGATTTTACGGGATTGGGCGGAAATTCTCCGAATTTTTTAGGATTACACATTTTAAGAGGAGAGCATTTCCCGGGGAAATGACTATTGACATACTCTATAATATGAAGAGAGAGATGCTACGCAGGAAGTTATCTCCAAGAACGGTCAAGACATATATGCAATATGTGAAATTATTCTTATTAGCAAATAAGGACAGGGAAATAAGAGCATTTTCCAAAAAAGATGTGCGAGAATTCCTTTACAAGATGGAAGAAAGAGGGGCATCAGGAAGTACACTAAATGTGGCACATAATGCACTCAGATTCATGATGATAGACATACTGCATAAGGCATGCTATCTAAAGATAAGATATGCCAAGACCCCTGTAAGAAAGCCAGAATACCTGACAAAAGAAGAAGTCCAAAAAATACTGAATGTCATAGAAAATCCAAAACATAAATTATTGGTCTCATTAATGTACGGTGCAGGGCTACGTGTAAGAGAAGTTACACAGTTAAGGATAAATGATTTCTCATTTGAAGAAAACATTGGATGGGTAAGGGGAGGAAAAGGAAATAAGGACAGGCCATTCATCATACCACAAAGAATAGTGGAAGAACTGAAAAGAGGGTGTGGGCACGAAAAGTTATGGTTATTTCCAGGAAGAAAAGGTGCATTAACAACAAAATCCGTACAAATGATAGTGGAAAAGGCAGGCCATAAAGCAAAAATCCGAAAACATGTCCATCCGCATATTTTCAGACACTCATTCGCAACACACCTGCTAGAGTCTGGACAAGATGTGGCCACAGTACAATCCCTGCTTGGTCATGTAACTCCGGAAACAACCTTAGGATACACTCATGCCGTAAGGCCAAAAATGATCAAAATAAAAAGTCCGCTGGATAATTAATTGTCCAGTTCCTTTCTCTTGCATAAACATTGCAAGGAAACGGCGGGCTTTATCGCGCAGATAGGTCTGCGGGTATTCGCTATATGATTTTATTAAAATGTCATGGGCCCCGGGGGATTCGAACCCCCGACCTATTGGTTTCCTTGCACTTCTCCATGCATAAGAGCCAATCGCTCTGACCAGGCTGAGCTAGGAGCCCATTGTGATTGTCTTTTCTGCGGCTGTTCATTTCAGCTCATGGATATTCTCGGTGAGTTCATGGGATTTGAGCAAAGTGAAAATCCCATTTACACGCCTCGCTTGTCAACCGAGAGTTCAGTTGCCATGGCTGAGCTAGGAGCCCATAATAGCAGCTTCTTCTGCTTTGAGAGGTAAAGTGAACAATATATAAGCTTTTCCACACGTGCTGCCAAACAGCAAGTAATTTATATCTGTTCAGGCAGGCATACCCTTAGCAGGCAACATGGGCAGAAAATTTGACCGATACATGGCTGGATTGTTATGGCTGATACCTGTAGCAATCTTAATACATTATTTTTCTGACTACAGGACCCTTGCATTTATTGTGGCTACACTGGCACTGGTTGGCCTGGCCAGGATGCTTGGCCGTGCAACAGAGAACCTTGCCGCACACAGCAATCCAAAAGTCGCCGGAATCCTGAATGCAACCTTTGGCAATTTCATCGAGCTGTCAGTGTCCATTATTGCCATATCCCAGGGCTATCTGGACCTTGTCCGCGGGTCAATTGTGGGAAGCATCATGGTTAACATTCTCCTTCTAATCGGATTAAGCGTTTTCATAGGCGGATTAAAGTACAAGGAGCAGAAATTCAATATCATATCAGCAGGCATATCCGGGACAATGCTGGTCATAGCCGTGACTGGCCTGAGCATGCCAACTATTTACAAGTACACAACCGGAAGCGATCCACAACTCCTCAGCACCCTGGTCTCAATTGTGCTTGCGCTTATATACATCGCCAGCCTCCTGTTCTCACTGTACACCCACAAATACCTGTTTTACTCAGAAGACATAATAATCTCCAAAATTGAGGGAGAGTGGAGCAAAAGGAAATCGCTGTGGGTGCTGTTCTTTTCTTCGATTGCAGTCACATTCATGGCCAACATTCTTGTGAATGACCTGACATCGTTCAGCCAGAAATTGGGGCTGGGGCATATATTCATTGGAATAGTGGTTGTCGGCGTAATATCCAACGTTGCAGAAATGATTGCTGCAATCACAATGGTCCTGAAAAACAGGATAAACATATCGCTTGAAATCGGGGCGAGCTCAGCCAACCAGATCAGCCTTTTTGTTGTCCCTGTGCTGGTTTTTGTCAGCTCATTTTTTGACCACAAATTCTCGCTGGTGTTCAACCTGTTTGAAATTGCGGCATTGCTGTCAACTGTCATGATCCTCAATTATCTTGTGACAGACGGAAGGGGGAACTGGCTCGAGGGCGTGCAGCTTATCGCTGTTTATACCATCCTTGCCATTGCTTTCTTTTTTGTCTAGGGCTTTTTTGGTGACCGATAAATATTTATATCCTATTTGACGCACAATGCTTAACGTGGTTAACAAAAAAGGGATGGCGTCTTTTGGCACCATTGTTGCAGTAATCGGCTCAATCTTGATTTTTATAGGAGTTGCATGGATAATTGCGCAAAACTGGCATATCTTCAGTTCAGCGGTCAAAATTATTATCCTTGTTTTTTTTACATGCGCAGCATTTGCAAGCGGAGTCATGGCCAGGCTAAAGGGATATGGGGGCACCGCAAAAGCATTATTTGTTCTCGGAGCCCTGCTGTATACCTCCAGCATTTTCCTGATAGCACAGATTTTTCACACAGATGTCTCTTTTCAGGGCACTGCATGGCTATTCCTGCCGGCATGGGCCGGTGTACTGTTCACTGCATACATCCTTCCATCAGCGATTAACCTTGTCCTGGCCCTTGTGGAGTTCCTTGTCTGGCTGTGCCTGCAATACTTTGCATTCATGGACAACGGCTTTGAATTTTCATTTGTCTATTTGTCCTTCATTTTATTGGCAGTCGGAGTCTTTTTTTTCGGGCTTTATTTGCTGCATAAATACAGGCAGCACGCGTTTGCCAGGCTTTATCAATTCTGGGCAGCGTTCTATTTTTTGCTGTATTCCTACCTCTTAAGCTTTCAGCTGATCCTGTCAGTGTTGTGGATTGAAGGAATGGACGCCGGGGGAGGCGTCATGGGGTTTTTTACAGTGGTCGCAATTGTGGCGATAATCATCTTTATTCTTGGGGTAATGCTGGCCAAAAAAAGCGATAGACAAAACCAGAGGGAAATATACTACTTCCTGGGAATTGTTGTCCTTTTGCTCGCGGTGATCGGAGTTTCAAAGCTGGGGTCAAATGAGATTGGGGAGTGCAGGCCTGTGAATTGTTATGAATATAATGGAGCAAACGAATGCAGCCAGGCCAGCATCTGTGAGTGGCGCAATATCAGCAATGGTGACTGCGTACAAAAAAACTGCTACAACATTGACTCTCAAGGGGCATGCGAAGGCAGCGGGTGCAAATGGACCAACCCTAATGCAGCGCCAGCACAGCAACAGTCAACCACCTCCTCCTTGTGCAGCAAGTCTGTAAGGGGCAAGTTCGGTTATGCTCTTGAATTTTCCAATACAGGAAAATCCTACTTGATCAAGGAAGCCCCCTCAGGCCTTCCCACAACTGGCGATAAGACTTTAGCCCTTTGGTTTAAATTCCCGGAAAGTTATCAATCGTCACCCTGCACGCTGGGCGGATTCGGCGCAAATAAAGATGGTGAAAATTTCCAGATTGAAGCCTGTGATTCAAGCCAATTCGGTGTTTTGGGTTGGAATAAAAATAGAGACTGGTTCACCATGGCATCCTCACAGCAGTACAAAGATAACCAGTGGCACCATGTGGCAGTTACCTATGAATCAGGAATAACACTAACGACTTTATACCTGGATGGCAAATTCAGGTCCAGGACACCCAGCTATGCATATAACACTACACCTGAGCGAGTGGTAATTGGAAATGAAATTGATTTAGAGGGCAGAGCTTTCAGAGGCTCTGTAGATGACTTTGCAATATGGGGAAGGGCGCTGACTGCTTCGGAAGTCTTGGATCTCTTTTCCAATTCATTCACAAATGAGAGCCTGAAAAAGGACCTTGCCATACATCTAAGTTTCGAGGATGCTGAAGGGGCTGTTAATTTCGCTGACAGCAGCGGGCACGGCAATATCTTGTCCTGTGTACAAACTCAAACTATCCCGACCTCCGCAATTAGCCCGGGCAAGGGTTATTGTTCCGATACTTATGGCGGAGCGGCAATTTCTTCTATTAGGCAGGAATACAACACTGTGTCGGATAAATGCCGCAGCTCAACTACCCGGTCAACATGCACTTCGGACAGGAATTGCAGCTGGGAAGCGGAATATTATGGCGCATGGAGCCGTTCCAGCATGTCTTTTGCATTATGGGTCATATGGATTTTTTCCAACCTTGTATTCCTTGGCGTAATCCTCGGGATTATTTTCTATGGCACGTGGCAGAGACTGCCCAAACTTGTAAACCTGGGAATATTCTTCTTTGCCCTTTTCATTATTACACGGTATATTGGATTTATGATGGACCTCAGGGGATACCTCAGCTTAAGCCTGATTTTCATAATTGGTGGCATTATCCTTTTGGCCGGTGGCTGGTTTATTGAGAGATGGAGAAGAAAGCTCATCCGTGAAATAAAAGACATGGACAAACCACGTGATTCAGGCCTGGCGAATGAGAACCCGGTCGAATCCCCGCAACCACCTAAACAGGGAGCATAGCTATGAAGCAAACAACAAGGCTGATTATCGGACTTTGTGTCCTTCTCGGTGTTCTGGCAATCATGATACTTATTCTCACATGGCCTTTAATGTTTGGCAAGGAAATCATTCTTGACACAAGGCCTGTTGACCCATTTGACATTTTTCGTGGGCAATACATCACAATTGCATATGAAATCGGGTCAATCCCCTTTGTCGAAGGCGTGAAAAGCGGGGACAATATCTATGTATGGCTGGAGGAAGATGAAAACCATGTTTGGAGATATGCCGGAAGCTCACCAGCAAAGCCGGAAGATAAGGCCTTTATCGCAGGCAAGGTAAATTATGTCTCGGGCAGCACGATGCGGGTGGAATACGGGATTGAGCAATATTTCTTTGAAAGGAATGCTGAATTCAGCACAAGGAACATGCAGGTCGCTGTTAAAGTTGACAGCAATGGAAATGCCCGGATAACGAGGCTGATGCAGGACGGCAAGCCAGTCGTGATAAACTACCAGAACGCTTCCCTTACATCCTGATTCTAATTGCATCTTAAAACAAAAAACTTTATATACACATTTTGAGACATTCAGGGCATGGATGATGGGGCGCGGAAGGAGATTGAAAAGAGGGTAAATGCAGGCGAAGACCCTGCTGTGATAAAGTCAGAGTATGTCGCCAAGGGATTCCTGGAAAATGAGCTGGACAATGTGCTGGGCAAAAAAGCCAAGCCCAAAAGCGACCCCAATGCAGGCAAGTATGCCGCAAAGGATTTCTTTGACACAGTTGGCTATGGCTTTTCATCGCAGCAATTCATAAACATTTTTTTCCTGCAGAGCGGGGCTGGGATTTTCCTGATTGGAATAATCAATGCCGTGAAAACCCTCCTCAGCGTCTTCACATCTACCGTGGTGCAGAGCTACCACAGGAACAGCGCTTACAATAAAAGGGTCGCCATAATTGCAGGCATTTTGTTTTCGCTCTCCATGATTCTGCTTGGTGTCAGCCTGGAGATGAAGAATTACTGGGCGTTTTCCGCATTGATACTGATTTCAGGCGTATTGGTTGCCATTTTTGGGGATTTTTACCTGAAACTGCGGGATAAGTCTGCGGGCAATGCCGTGATGCGGTTCTTGTCCAAATACGGGCTGATAGTCACTGCCGCCGCCCTCATCATAACCGGCTTTTCACTTGACAATATCCCTTACCTGGCTATCTCAGGGATGCACCTGAACAACAGTTTCCTTGTGCTGGGCATATCAGCCCTGGCTTTTTTGCTCGGCATCCTGATTTTCGCATTGGCCAGGCCAGAGCAGGATGTGACACACGAGCACGACAGCGTTTTTCCCCATATTTATGGCGGCCTGGCAAAAATAAAAATTGCATTCCAGGCATTCATGAAGGACAAGCTGACAGCGATAATGATAACATCAAGCATTCTTGTTGCGAGTGTGCAGGTCCTTGGCAATTCCTATTTTGGGATTTACATTTTCCAGAATGCCAGCCACCCCGGGCTGGGCAATTACATGAGCGTGGCATTGGTATTTACCGTGGCTGCATTGACATCCCTGTTCGGCCCCCTGATTTCCAGGATTAACGCAAGGGCATATGGCAAATTCCCGATGCTTGCCTTTGGCACAACATTCATGGCAATAATGCCTTTGACCTATTATTACAACCCGAACATAATCTCAATATCCATGGGGACAATTGTCGGAGTCATAGGCGGGGCCATAGCCGGGGTTGCACATGGCCTCCTCATAAATGACCTGCTCCACGAAACGGAACGGCAGAACTATTTTTCCAGCCTTGGCCTATTGTCCACTGTGCCATACATCATAACCGCGCCCATTGGTGCCTATATTGCATATAAATTCGGCCTGCCGGCATTGTTCCTGGCATTGGGCATTGTCCTCTTGGCTGTTGTATTCCTCTATTTCTCGGTTGTCTGGCTGCACAGAAAGCATAAGACAATGATTTAAGCCTGCCATTTATTCTCTTTAGTGGTCAAAGACAGAATTAGCTGCATCTCTGCGGCGAGTTTGTGATAATGGCTGTGTCAATTGCGCCAAGGATCAGCTGGCTGATGTCGCCATATTTTTGCTGGTCATAAGGCACTTCAACCTGGGAGGTTCCTGCAGCAGGGAAATCCACCTTGTTGCCGGAAATAAAGTCCTGGCTGCCCTTGGCAGCCACAAAAATTGACTTGATGTTTATCTTCGGGTCGCTCTTCAGCGTCATTTTGATGGACTCGCCCGAATAGCAGACATTTTCGATATTGCTACCCATGTACCAGACAAGGTTGGACTGCTCTGGCGGGATCTCAACCGTAGGCTCCTCTTCAAAGATTGTCTTGCCCCAGCTCATTATGACTGCGCCTAACGACACGGCAAAGCCGATGAGAACAACAGTTGCAATCAGCGGGGAAACGCCCCTTCTGCCAAAAAAGCCACTTCTGCGCATAATGGAAGAATATTGGGCATCATCTTAAATATTTTTCGGAATAAGAACAGAAGCTAAGCCGGCATAAGGTTTTGAACTTGAAACTCCTTCAAAACATCTGGATTTCTTTCCCTGACAAAAAGCAATTCTACACCTATGACTTGGCCCTCTTTATTAAAATCAGCTATTGTATTTTCATCTATCTCTTTAGTGTGGTCTATTTTATCATCCCTCAGTGTTATGTACATAGCATCCGCATCATATCTTATTTTCATTATAAGAAAAAAGAGGTAATCACCTTTATATCCTTTTCCTTTACATATACAACTTTAAGGGTGTGGCCATTGAGCTTCTTTACAGCATAATGCTTTTTGCCATTTGTTCTTAGTTCATCAGGCGATTTGATGGTTTCCTGACAGTGAATATAATGCAAGCAAGGTGTTCAGCATTTTTTCTCACTTCTTCAGAAACTTCCCGAGGCTGAGGTTTTTCATGGTGTCCTTCATCATTGCCTCGACTTTTGTGGAAATCTTCATGCCGTTGGCTTCGCAGTACTTCCTGAATTCCTCAAAGACGTCATCGTCTATTGTCATGGAAACTTTCTTTTTCATTGTAGAACCATCCAAAAATGTTTAGCTCTCAGTTCGGGAGATTTCTGAGCACGGCGAAGAATATCTCCCTTGCTTCCGTGCGAGCTGAGGCCAGCTCTGCTGTTGGCTTCGCAGAACTTCCTGAACTCTTCAAAGACATCTTTATCCATAACTATGGATATTTTCTTTTTGGACACTTTGCACACCTGGGCCATTATATGGATAAATCTATATTTATAATTTATGTTTTTATGTTAAAGAAGTTGTTTATTTCCTCAATATACCTGCTGGTGACCCTCAAATTATAGTCGGGCGGGAAGCACCTGGCATAGTGCGGAAAGGCAAACCTTTCATCCAGGAAGACTATTATCCCCCTGTCAGTCTCGCTCCTTATGCACCTCCCTGCGCTTTGCATGCATTTTGTTATGGCCGGGAAAGTGTATGCATAATCAAACCCTTTCCCATATTTCTTGTTGTAATAGTCAATCAACGCCTTTGTCTCGACATCAGGCGGATTGAGCGGGAGGCCTACCACCACCACTGCCTTGAGGAAATCGCCTGGCAGGTCTATTCCCTCGCCAAACGAGCCTGTCGCAGTGCCGAGCAAAACCGCCCCCTCTTTGCTCACGCTTTCCTTCTTGAATTTTTCCAGCAGGCCCTGCCTTTGCCCCTTGTCCATCCTGCTGTCCTCATAAAATATTTTTTTGGTGCAATGCCTGGTAAAAATTTTGGCGACAGTGTCCCGCAGGCTGTAGCTCGGGAAGAAAAATGCTGAATTCCCCGGAACCGCATTGGCAATATCTGCACAGATTTTTCCAATTTTCTCAAATTGCTGCGGGGTTCGCTTGGTGTATTTTGTTGTGGTGTCAGGCACGACCATCCTCAGCACATTGTCCTGCGGAAACGGGCTGCCGAATTCCATGCTCATGGTCCTTGAGTCAAAGCCCAGAAGGTCAGCATACATTGTCGAGGGGGTCAGCGTTCCGGACATGCAGATTATCGAATGGCAGCTTTCAATCGCATCCTTTGTGACGATGCTGGGGTCAAGGCAGTTGTAGGCAAGCCTGACATAAGGCTCCCCTGCAAAGTTCCCAACTGACAATACCCTGACATAGCCTTCATCCTCGCCCCGCCATGCATCCAGGAATCTCGCAACGCTTCCAACAAAGCTGAATCTTTGCTTGTTCCTGATGCTTTCAGCTGCCATCTCCATGTCCTCAACCATCATATCATAGTCGGCAATCTTTCTTGCGGGCTCCATCAGCGATTCCCTTGTAACAGCCATCTCATCCTTGAGGTCCCCTGACAATGCGTTGAGCACATTTTGCAGGCCAACAAGGTGCGACAGCACTGCCTCATGCTTGAATTTCCTGGCTTCCTGTATGGCCCTTTTCATGATAAAGCTCGAAATATGTATGCTCATGAGGCTTCTCAGCCGCGCCGGCAGGTTATGCGCCTCGTCCACAATGACAATTGCATCCTCCATCTTTTTTTCAATGCGCCTGAAGAATGAATCCCTCACTGCCGGGCTGAAAAGATAGTAATAATCCCCTATGATGACTTTGGCCTCGCTGCCAAGAAATGCTGCCATCTCATACGGGCATAATTTTTCCTGCGCCGAAACCTCAATTATTTTTTCAGTGTGGTTTATTGCCCGCTTAAGCTCGTCGGCAACAGTCCTTGCCTTGACGCTTACCTTGTTGTTTTTTCTGAAGTTGGTGTAGTAGTCACACTTGTCTTCCTCCCTCAGCTGGCGGCAGTAGTCAATAAATTCGCCGGAAGTTGTGCGATCCATGCCCGGGAAAATGCACATGTGCTTTTTTCCGATTATGTCAGTTGCTGAAAATTCCGTCCCAAACTTTTCCTTGATGGCCTTTAGCGTGTCAATTGCTATGACATGCTGCGTATGCCTTGATGTGAGGAAGAAAACAGTTTTTTTGTTTTCAATGGCAAATTTCAATGCAGGGCCGAGGCTGGCGACGGTTTTCCCCAATCCTGTGGGCGCGTGTATTATCAGGTGCTTCCTTTCCTTCAGCGCATGCCGGATGGCCACAATAAGCTTGTCCTGCTCGTTGCGGACATTCCCAAAGGGAAAAAGGAACCCTTCATTATCATCCTTTTCATTCATAGCAATGACAGGAACTGGCTTGTGTTTTTAAGGTTAGGCAGGCAGTAAGTGGGCCTGTGCTTTTTGAGCTCAGAAAATGGGGTTATGCCAGTCGCTACAGCCATTGTCCGGCAACCATTCCTTTTTCCGCTCAGTATATCATGCACTGTGTCCCCGACGACCAGGATTTTTTTCCTGTCCAGCCTTTTCCCAATCCTTTTTTCCAAGAGCCTGATTGATTTTCTGAGAAAAACTGCACGGCTGCTGGCTTTGTCGGCATAACAGTCCATGGCAAAATATTTTTTCAGGCCCGAAGCATTCAAAACCTGGCTCCCTGTATTTTTTGTATTGCCCGTTATCATGACCATGGGGATTTTCCTTCTCCATAACTGTCGGAGAATCTCCCCTGTCCCTGGCAATGGCCTTACCCTTATCACGGCAATTGCCTTTTTCATCCTCCTGGCCCGGTCAGCCCATAGCGCGGGCAATTTCCTGTCTGCTTCTTTCTTGCTGATGCCATAATGCTTTAGGATATTCTCGACAAATGGCTTCTCCGGCAGGCCGTGCCCGGCGTTCCAGACTTTCCTCGACAGCCTTATGTTCCAGATTTTGCGGTAATTCTCAGTCTCAATCCTGAAATAAAAATTATTAAGGCTCACCAATGTCCCGTCAAGGTCAAAGAAAACTGCGTTTATCTTTTTTGTTGCATACATCTTATTGTATATATCTGCATAAAAATCCATTTAAAAATTTTTCCATTGCCAACTTTTTCAAATTTTGTAAAAAATGACAAAACAAAATATTTATAAACTCCAACATATATGCTATAAACTATAATTTTCAGTCAAGCCCCGGATGCCGGGGCTTTAGCTAGCATGAATTTACCGAGGGGCAGTGGGATGAAAAACAAGAAAATCTTCAACACATTTTTTCGGGAGAAACCCTCAATGATGCTTGTCAACCTCTACAATGCCAAAGGCGAAATGTACGCTTCAGCGCTGGCAAAATCAGTGGACTGCACCTATTCACATGTTGTAAAAATCCTGCAGGAGATGCAGAAGTCCGGCCTTGTCAATTTTGAGAAAACAGGCAGGCTGAAACTTTTGGCCCTCACAAAGCTCGGCGCAGAAGTTGCAGAGTCAATTGAAAAGGTCAGGCAGATATTGTAAGCGCTGCCAAATTTATTTCTTCAAAAACCTACTTATTACCTAGAACTGTATTGGAACTGCTCCGGCAACAAGGCCTGACCCGAAAGCATCCCCCAAAACCTTGCTTCCCTCTTTAACTTTAATTAGCCTTGGCTGCTGGCCAGTGCCAACTTTAAGCAAGTCCCGATAATCAAGGGCAATCTGGTCATTTTTCAATGCAGTGCCGCTTAGAACCAAGTCCATCTCTTCCAGTGTCATCGGAGGCCTTTCCCTATATTCAGGATGTATCCCAATGGCATTCATATTTTTTAATTTATTGAGGTGGCGCAGATAGACCCATTGGTTTGTGTTTATGCCTTCTTTCCTGGCTTCATCAAGCGCAATGAGCCATGTTGCGCTGGACATGTTGCCGTACTTATGGACGTTGATTAGGGTTTTTTCAAGAGGCACGCCTGCAACGTCCCCTGCCTTGTGAATTATCCATAAATTTGCCTGATGCGGGTCAAAAATGACATCGTCTAAGTGCCAGCCTGCGGCATCAGCTGCTTTTTGCGCCAAGTCAGCCATTGTCTTGGAAGCATGGATGAAGACATATTTGCCAAAGGCCATGCGGCACATATTTCGGCCGTCATGAAGTATATAATTAAGCTTATTGTCATGGGGGTCGGCTGAAGTTGCCAGGCCTTGCACACCCTTTTCCAAATCACTGCCCGGCTTCAATATCATTGCTCCAGCCCCATCACTGAAAAGGTTGGAATTGATGTCCCTCTCCACATAATCTGCCTGCTTTGTGAGATGCTCCAGCCCAACTATCAAATATGGGCCCTGTTCATTGTACATTATCCTGTCTGCTGCATGGCCAACCGCGAAACACGAGCCGGCACACGCACCTGCCAAGTCTACGGCGTAATTGACATTTCTTGCGCCGAGCATCTCAGTAATTTTCGCTGCCATGCTGGGATACCTGTTTGGGTTGCTGATGCTGGCAACAATGACCCCTTTCAGTTCCTCTGGCTTCATCCGGGCATCGTCCAAGGCATCCTTGGCAGCCATAAATGCCATGTAAACTGCATCCTTGTCCTCATCAAGGACGCGCCGTTCAAGAACACCGCTGGCCTTCAGCACTTCCCATTCATTCTGAAAAACCTTTGGATTTGACTTGGTTCCATCCAAGCCTATATTGTACCATGGCTGCCCGTCCATGAAAAAAGAATTGTCCCTGACATTGCCCGGCAGATACCTTCCTGTGCCAGCAACCTCAGCGCTCCTGGCAGTCAAAACCCTATAGCCCTGAGCCTGCAAAACCCTTGCATAGTCCACAAGATTAAGAGGCATTTCCTTGAGCACTTGCGAATTTCTCATTGATTTTTAAAATTGCACGGGATATAAAAACCTTTGCGAGGGATATCACTCGCAAGTGAAAAGAAGGTGAAAAATTTCCTCACTTCGCATTACTCTAAAATGAGCCAGCTTGTCAATTGCGGATTTAAGCCTATTGCCGGCTGCTATCTGGCACCATTAATGCAGAATTATGCTCATTTATTATTGACTCAATTGATTTGAAACCCTCGGGGCTTTCCAGCCAGTCCCTTACCTGCTCTATGTATTGGCGGCCGGCCTGTAACTTTGTAACACCCTTAATCGACCTTAACTCATCATTTTGCCTTATCCTGGACCAATATTCAACTGCACTATCCACTCTGATTTTTGCTTCGCGCAGATTTTCGTCTATGAGGGCAATTTTCGACTCTTCCAGGTTTTGAAGGAACAATGACTTGTAGGCTCCTTGCTCAGCATTGTAAACTGCCTGGTATAAGTCGCTGCTTGATTTAATATTATGATTCCTGAGAACTCCGCTGGCTTTCCTTATTGCGGATAGAGCCTCATTATATCTCCCTTCTGTTGAGTATGACGCAGCCCTGGCTAAATACGAATCCCTTTCTCTCTTTGCTTCATGATATTGTGATGCCATGCTTTTTACCTGCCGATTATTTTTTTCAAAAAACAGAACTCTTTTTTTATTAAAAATCATAAAATAAAAATCAAACATCAACCATCTCAATCTCAATGTTAAGCCCTTCAGGAATCGGAACCCTCATGACCAATCTCAGGGCCCTTTCATCAATGCCAAGGTCAATGAGCCTCTTGTGGACGCGCATCTCAAACCTGTCCCATGTGGCTGTGCCGTTCCCTGCCGGGCCTTTCCTTGTGGTAAGCTTAAGCCTTTTTGTGGGCAAAGGAATCGGACCGCGGATTTCAACCCCTGTCTTGTCAGCAATCTCTTTTATGTATTGGCAAGTTTGGTTTATCTTTGTAATATCAATGCTTGCCAACTTGATCCTTGCTTTTTGCATTTTTTCTCCTCATTGATTGCCTAGGGGTTTGCCACACGACAATGCCTGGTTAGCCGTGCTGTCCAATAAAAGACAGGTTGAAGGCTTACTTCTTGACCAGGTCAATGCACATGCCCGCTGCGACTGTGGAACCTGAGTCCCTTATCGCGAACCTTGCCAGGTGCGGGATATCCTTGTATTTTTCAATTACCAAGGGATGCACTGGCTTGATTTTCACGATAGCCGCATCGCCGTTCTTGATAAAGTCGGGCTTCTCCTGCAGTACTTCTCCTGTTGCAGGGTTCAGCTTCTTCACCAATTCGATGAACTGGCACGCTACCTGTGCTGTGTGGATGTGGAACACAGGCGTATATCCTACTGTGACAACAGTTGGATGGTTCAGCACCACAATCTGCGCAGTGAACTCTGTTGCAACTGTTGGAGCATTGTCAACATGGCCCAGGACGTCGCCCCTTGCGATATCCTTCTTGTTCAGGCCCCGCACGTTAAAGCCGATGTTGTCGCCAGGCTCTGCCTGCTGCATCTGCTCATGGTGCATCTCAATTGTCTTGACTTCGCCGGTAACGCCCTTGCCTTCCCTTCCTGGCACGACGATGACCTTGTCGTTGACTTTCATAATGCCTGTTTCAACCCTTCCTACAGGGACTACTCCAATTCCTGTGATGTTATACACATCCTGGATTGGCAGCCTCAATGGGAGCTGGGTTGGCTTTTCAGGAGTCTTAAACTGGTCCAGGGCTTCAAGCAATGTCGGGCCTGTCCACCATGGGAAATTTTCTGATTTCTTGGCGACATTGTCCCCCTTAAGGGAAGCCAATGGAATGAATGGCACTTCATCAGGCTTGTAGCCAACTGTTTTCAGGAGGTTTGACACCTCAGCCTTAACAGCTTCATACCTCTTCTGGTCATAGCCGACCATGTCGAGCTTGTTCACGCCAACAATGAGCTGCTGGACACCCAAAGTCTTTGAAAGGAACACATGCTCCTTTGTCTGGGCCTGCACGCCATCGCTTGCATTGCCTGAAACAATCAGAATTGCCGCGTCTGCCTGTGATGCCCCTGTAATCATGTTCTTGATAAAGTCCCTGTGGCCAGGCGCATCGATTATTGTGAAATAATACTTCGGAGTCTCGAATTTCTTGTGTGAAAGGTCAATTGTGACTCCCCTTTCCTGCTCTTCCTTCAGGTTGTCCATAATGAATGCGAACTCGAATCCGACTTTTCCAAGTTCCTTAGCCTTGTCCTTGAGCTTTCTCATAGACTGTTCGTCAATATTTCCAGAATCATACAAAAGTCGTCCAACTGTGGTTGATTTGCCGTGATCGACATGCCCGATAACAACCAGGTTAATATGTTCCTTATTCTTGGCCATTTTATATTACCTCCTCATTAAACAATGTTCCCCACTCTTTCAGTATAAGGACGCATAAATGCGTCGGAATTGGGATTTAGCAGGGCTTTATAAATCTTATTGTTGTGACGTCTATATCCATATACACAATTTCTGCGCACAAGATGCTATTGTCCCTCATTTTGCCATTGCCCCTTATTTATAATCCGCATAATTGCCCATATATTTTTCAAATGCAATCTTAAACCAATAAGTGTATTTTCCAGGATGCACCTTCATGCCCTGCTGAAGCTCATCAACTCCGGTCCATTCCCAATTATCCACCTCATCGGGATTGGGCTCAGGGGCGCCATTGAATTCCCCGATGAAAACATGGAGAAATTCGTGCTCGGTCAGGCCGTTGTCAAGCCCAACCTTGTAGATGAATGTAAAAAGCTCCCTGAGCGCGCATTTAATGCCTATCTCTTCCATCAGCCTTCTCTCCGCGGCCTTTTCTATGGATTCGCTTGGCCGCGGATGCCCGCAGCACACATTGCTCCATTTGCCGCCTGAATGGTATTTAATGTTTGCCCTCTGCTGAAGAAGCATTTCCCCGTTCTTATTCAAAATTAATATAGAGAAGGCGCGGTGCAGCAGCCCTTTTTTGTGCACGCTGGTTTTTTCCCCGGCGCCGATTTCCCTGTCATTTTGGTCGACAAGGATTATTTGCTCTTCCATAAACAAGCATTAGCCGGCATCGCTTAAAAATTTTATCCAAGAAATAATCACACTGGCCACTAAGCCTGTTTTTCCGGAGTTGCCTCAATCAGTGCCCGCACTTTATCCCCCAGTTCCAGCGCCCTCCTTCTTGGGCCCCTGACAAATCCAATCATGCTGCTTACAAATTGACTGGAGTTGTAAATATTTCTGAAATGGGCACTTACATATCTTTTTCCAAGCATGGTCAATTGCTTTATGGTCTCCACATCTTTCTCATGCGGTTTTAGCAAAGCATAAACTTTTTTCAGTTCACCGGAATTATCCATGATTGTTCCTTCTTTCTCTACATGCATATGACTGGCAACACTATCCGGAATGAGTTCTGTTATATCCTTAAACATCCCCACTACTAGCATGTCCTGAGTGACATTGTCGTGCAAAATTATATCAATTACCTGTTCTGGCGCAAATAACGCTTCTCTCTCAGTTTCAGTTGCTTTATGATATCCATATGTCCCGACATTCCTAATACCCTCATAAGGGCCAATCGCACTGCGCTGCACAAGGACAATATCACCCGGAGCTATATTCCTAATATAACTGCTGGTAAGCTTGGCCGTGGCATTATTTGGCAGCCTTGCTATGGCATATTTTCCAACATTATCTACCCTCTCCACCTGTACAATGGGCATGCTGTTTCCTCCTGAAGAAAATTTCGGAAAAACAATTAATCCACCTAATCAACCTGCTGATAAATTTCAAGACCCCTTTTTTAGGATACCAGAAACACCATGCTTTTAACTTTTTGCAACAATGTCAGCCTGGCTGCCAGTTTTTATGCCCAGTTTTTCCGCAAGGCCGGCATTTATTTCAAGCACGTATTTTGCCGGCGCAGTTGGCTCATTAAGCGTGCATGGTTCCCCGCTGCAAGGCTGGGCATTCGGCGCAATGTGCACCACCTTGCCGTCCTTATTAATCCATATGATATCGAGGGGGATAAGGGTATTTTTCATCCAAAAGCCATAAATCCCCTCCCTCTCAAAAATAAAGAGCATGCCGGCCTGCTCGTCAAGGCTTTCCCTGTTCATCAGTCCCCGTTCCCTGTCAACTGGAGTTGTCGCGCGCTCAATTTCAAAGCACACTTCCTTAAAGCAAACCAGGTCCTGGCTGTCAGGCAGCAGGCTCCCAGAGCATCCTGAGAGGACTGCCAGCACAAGCATAGCAATAGAAATTAAAATACCTTTTCCATATCGGAATTTTATATTATGGTAAATTGCCCTCTTCGCCTTCCTTCTTGGTGCCATTTTGATATTAACCCGGATAAGAATGATCTTTTGCTGCTTGTTATTTAATCTTTCGCTCCTTGGCGTTCCTATACTCCAGGTAAGAATAAACCACTGAAACAATTGCAGCCAGCATTATCGACACTATCACGATGATAAACTGGTAATCCGGCATAAAGAATGATAAAATGGATATAATCCCCGCAGCCTTGAAGAGCTTGCCGCCGAGCTTATGGGGTTTGTCCCAGACTTTTTCATCGCTGAGAGTCCACGGCGTCCTAATCCCAATGGTCCAGTTCATTTTTGCGTGGCCCATGAGTATCCCAATATAATAGAACAGGACGCCCAATGCCGGCATAATCATCTTGCCCATGTCAAATTCATGCCCGAGATTGTAGGCTATTGTAAGGGAGTATATATAGAGCAGGAAAAGCATCATCAATGCAATGAACCAGTCAAAATACGGCCGGAACTCATCAATATTTTTTTTCTTCGGGTCTATGGCCGGGATAATAACCAGCAACAGCAAAACAGCAACAGATACAATGGGCATGAGAAACACGCCCCAGAATTTCGGCATGTAGCCATCAACTTCGCCACTGGCATTCCAATGCGATGCAACCCTGTCAGGCATTTTCCCGTAAAAATAAAATGCACCCGCAAATGATAAAGCAACTGCAACAATTGCAATCCAAACTGCCTTGTTCATGGGGCGGCATAAAGCCCCATCATTATTAATGTTATCGGTTAAAGATAGCACTTGTTAAACATTGTACTTTCTGAAAAGTAGTTAATTGAACAAAGATTTATAATGAGGGAATTGTTATTCTATCGTCGTGAACACAGAAAAAACCTGAAATTTTAGGGTTGTCGTCTATGGCGCTTTCCGCAGAAACGCTACAAGCCCCAGATGACAGTTCTCGGATAATTTCTGATATCTGGCAGATAAATCGATACGGAAACTTGCTTTTCTTAGATATCTGAGCAATCCGAGAATGTTGTTTTGAATGGTGACAGAAATTTTAATCTTCAAAATCAATAATAATCGGAACATGATCACTGTATTTTATCCAATCTTCATAATTGCCGACTTCAACATTTTTTAAAACAAAATGTTTAGGGCGAGCCTTTGAAAGAAACCTCTGGGCTTTAGCCCAGAGATGAATTTCAAAGTTCAAAGGCGAGCAATAAACTTTTTCTTTTCTGATAATAAAAATAACAAATGCCATGGCAAAGCCATGGCTCGAAGAAAGCTCAGATTAGCGGTAGCTTTCTTGAAATAAAAACTTTTCTGTGAGGTGCTTAAAATGGAGCTTGTTGTCAGCCAGCATGCCGTCGGTGAAAGTAACTACCACATCCAGTTGACGCCTGCCTATAGGCAGGCAGTTTTCGAGGAAGCTCTCCTCAGAGAGCTTACAATAGCATACATTGCTGAAAAGCTCAAGCAATTCAAAGTTATTCTTGCAGGTTATGGATTTGGCCCTGACCATTTGCACCTTTTCGTGTCAAATGTTCGCTTTATCAGCGAAGTTGAGATGGTCAGACAGATGAAGGGTTTTAGCAGCTTTATGTTGAGGAGAGGTCATGCTTTCCTTTTCAAAGACAAGCTCTGGGGAAAGAAATTCTGGAGCGAAGGCCATTTTTATCGCAGCGTCGGAGCAGTGACAAAGGAAAGCATGCAATGGTATGTGACAGAAGGGCAGAAAAAGCACTGGCAAAAATACACTTTTGAAGAATACCAAAGTGTAAGGAATCAGAGTCGGCTTACAGATTTCAACTAAACGCTGTGGGCTTTAGCCCACGGTAGTTTACTAT